>JAEEGK010022305.1_pt1 | contig 13313 bp, 10 predicted proteins | sample 8958771 | NCBI WGS metagenome assembly JAEEGK01 (sample SAMN16246547, study PRJNA631951) | gut metagenome | biome: gut microbiome; feature: rumen; material: SC-attached | host: Bos | place: Iran: Karaj | collected 2018-10 | reverse complement strand
TTCTATCATTATTATTATTTCTATCATAATCTCTTCTATCATTATTATTATTTCTATCATGATCTCTTCTATCATTATTATTATTTCTATCATGATCTCTTCTATCAGTATTATTGTGATCAGAATATCCTAATTTTTTACTACATTCAGAAATAATATTATTTCCAAATCTCTGTAACCTAAATTGATCTCTTAAAGCTTTTAAATAATTTCCATTTTTAATATCATCAATTAAATCTTTGATTACAGAATAACTTTCATTATTTTCATTATTAACAGCATCTTTAATTTTATCTTGAAGACAAGTTAAAAATTCATTCCAATTATATCTTTGTTCATAAATTTTGTCAAAATTACTATGTCTTCTCCTATTTCCATCATATAAAGAATTATCATTTTCTTTATCTTTATTAGTATTATTGTTATTCAAAGGAATACATTTTTGAACATCTTTACTTCTAGTTAACAATAATTCTCCAATTAAACGATAAATAGAACCATCTCCTTTTGCCCAAGCTTCTAAAATTTGTGATTTTAAATTTTCTGGAAAATATTGACTTGTGTTCACACAATTTACTAATTGCTTTAAGTCATCGTTTTCTTGAAAAGATTCTGATGCTTGTTGTGTGTTTTGGGCTTTTGATAAAGAAATTAAAGTCAAAAAAATTAATGATAAGGATTTAATAGTCATAAACATTTTTTATTTATTTAATTTGTTATATTTCTTAGTATATATAATAAGTAAAAAAATTAATTATTTATTTAATAAATAATCTAAAGATAAAAAAATAAATTTGTTTTATGTTGATTGTGAACAGTTTTTTTTAAATATCAGTAAATATGAAAAAAAAATCTGAATTATGTTATTATTTCTTTCAGGGAAAATGGAAATTTGGAGAATTGTTTGGGTATTCATAAAAATTCTTTCATCAACAAAAAAATTTTATAAATAAACTAAATCAATAAATATGAATAATAACAAATCAAAACATTTATCAGGAAACTTTTAAATTTAATAGATTTAAAAACTTCAAAATACAAATTATATAAAGATTTCTTAATATGAAATTATATTAAAAATATATTATAATTAATTATCAAGAATATATAATGATTAAATAATTAAAAATTGTTGAAGAAAGAAAAGTTTCAACTTATGAAATAAGTATTAAATCAAATTTAATTGAAAAAGGCAAATTTCAATATATTAAAATTATTAAAATAATAACTGAATTTGAATTAATTGTTTAATTTTGGAATATCTTTTTTATGAAGAATGAATGAATATTCACCCTAAATAAAATAGGAAAAAATGCAATTTATTTTTCCAAAATATTAAAATTATATTATAGAATCTTTTATTATGATGATAAAGAATGAAATTAAAAAAGTAATTTAAATATAATAAAAAGTATTAATTATTTAATATTATTTTATCTGTAATATTTATTAATTCTTCTTTTATGAATTGATCTACTTGATCACTTTGATAAGGAAAAGTATTCCAATCATGTCTAAAAACAAATCCTAAATTTTTTAAATCTAAATAAGGCATTTCTTTAACTGAGAAATTTCTTATTATAAAATTATCTCCAAATTGATAAAATATTTTTGTATTTATATTTCTAACTATAATATTATCAACTCTTAAATAACATCTTAATAATACTGAAAAACAATTTTCCATTATATATAATCTTAATCTAGTTTCACATATTCCATTATCTCCAAATTCATCTTCATACAATTCAATTTCTATATAATGTTTTATTTTAGTGTCTTTTCCTAAAACCGGCATTTTTATATTATTATCAATTTCACATTTGAAATTTTTTTCTTTTAAATTACTTATGTCATATAAGTTCTTAACTTCACTATTATTTATATTACAAATATTTCCCATATAACAAGAGGAAAAAGTCCAATCATTATCATTTTCTAAATTTGGTATTTTTGTTTTTACTTCAGAAGGATTATAATATATTTTTTTATTATCTAAATAATTTTTTCTCATTTCATAATTTGATAAATTTAACATTTGAATAGGAGAAAATTCATATACAAAATTATATTCTGAATTTATTATAAAAAGTCTATTATAACCATTAAAAATTTCAGGAAGATGTTTTACTTTTATTACATTATTATTTGATATTAAATTATTTATTTCATTTGTTGGCATCATATATTTTGAATGTGAAATAAAATCCCAATTTTTTAAAGAATATTTATTAAATGGTATTTTTTTATTATCAGGAGGAAGTTCTAAAATAATTTGGTTATTTTCCATTAATAAATAATATTTAATTTGAATTTATTAAAAAATATGAGAATAATATTTCAATTATTTACATATATATATTCTTATTTTTCAATCTTTGAGAAAAATGCATTTAGAAAATTATCAAATCAAATAAAAATAAATCAAACAAATGTTTTTAATGAAGTATACAAGCAATATTTTTTAAATAGTACTAATTCACAAATGTTTTCTGGAAATTGGTATGATTCAAATAATAAAAATTTAGGGAAATGTTATATGAAAATTTTAATGGACAATAAACAATTTAACCCAAAAATTCAAATTTTATTTAAATTATTCGAAGGAAAATATTCTGATTCATGGGCAATAATATCAAATAATGAAATAAAAGAAACAAATATAAATGATTCATATATAAATAATGATTATAATTCCCTTATTGAATTTGGTGAAAATTTAGATAAGCCATTTAAAACAATGAAATGTACTTCAAATATAGAATTATATTATGAAAAAAATTCAAATAAAAAAATTATAAAATTAAATGGAACATTTACTTCTGAAAATTGTGATTATCAATTTAAATTTATGACAAATATAATGAAAGAAGAAATTCCTTTTTGGGAAGTGACTTCATATTCAATAATATCAACAACAATATCTTTATTAACAATGTTTAATACAATATGGACAATAATAAAGATTAATGGTTCTCAAGTTTATGGTAATTCTATTTCCTTAATAACAATATGTATTAATATTATTTGGGATGCTTATGGTTGTTTATCTCATTTTTTTTTATTTGTTTTTTATAGAAATTATTCATATCATTTTGCAATTCCTGCTTTTATTAATTTTATTAATTTTTCTATTGTTGATTTAAGATTATTATATATTGTTTGGACTTTAAAAAATATGCAATTAATTACTGATCCTTTAATTCTGAGAAGAAAATTAATTCAGTTTTATTTGTTTTTTTATTTAATTATGTTTTTTTGCTTTTTATTTGTTATGAAGTTTTATTTTGATAAAATTTATATTTTATTTGAAATTTTTATTACATGGATTCCTCAAATAGCTTATAATACTATTTATAAAAATAAAGTTTCTTTTCCTATAATTTATATATTATTAATTGATTTAAATAGAATTTTTCCTTCTTTATATTTTAGATGTTATTCAAATAATTTTTTTGAATTATCTCCAGATTATTCTTTTGTTATAATAATATTAAGTATTTTATTCATATGTTCTTTATTTTTATATTCTCAATCAATTTTTGGTTCAAGATGGTTTTTACCAAAAAGTTTTAAACAAAAATCTTTTGACTTTTATAAATCAGAAAAAGAAATAAGAAAAATTTCAAAAGACATTGACTCATTAGAATGTATTATATGTTTAAATCCAATATTTTCAAATGAAGATAATACAAATATGAATAATAATTCAGAATATATATCAATTAATGTGAATGATTCAGATGAAGATACATCAATTAAATCAGGAGAAAAAATAAAAAATATATATTATAAAAAAAAATGTAATTGGAATTATTTGATAGATTTTCATGAAAGAAGTTGGAATATATATAATAAACCTATTATGATGACTCCTTGTCATCATATTTTTCATTCAAATTGTTTGGAAGAATGGTTAAGAATGAAAAAAGAATGTCCTAGTTGTAGAAGAGATTTATCTTTTGATATTATTAATTGAATTTTGTATTTTATTTAGTTATATTATTTTTGGAATATTAAATTATTTTAATTAATAAAATTTAACTCATTTTCTATGTCTTTGTTTAATTTTGTTATTATTATTTTATTCAGTGATTTATCTAATTTATTTTCAATATCTGTAAATATTTCTTCTAATTTCATTAAATTTTTTACTGTATCATCAATTTTTTTAGATTCAATTGAAGAAACTTTAGAATTCACTTCATTATTTAATTCATCAAAAAGTCTAAGAGAATATTTTTGAAATTGTTCATTCATTTAATTATTTAAACAGAAAAAAATAAATATTCTTAATCACTAAAATATTATATTAATATTCAAATAAAAAAATAAATATGACAAATCAACCAATTGATGATGAATATATATATCAATTACATGAGAAATTAAAATTAATGAAAGATCAAAGAAAACAATTTGAAAAAGATAATTTATTATTAAATGGAAGAGTTCAATGTTTAAAAAATGAGCATGAAAAAACTTTGAAGAAAATAGAATTAACAAAGAAAAAAACAAAAGATAGAGTAATAAGTATTGAAAGAAAAAAAAGTCAATCAAATGAAAAAATAAAGCTTAAAAAGCAAAGAGAAGAAGATTTAAAAAATTTAAAAATAAAAAATTTAAATCAAAAATCTCAAATTGAATATGGAATAAATTTTAAAAGAGAAGAAAGAATAAGTTCAAATCATAGAGAAGCAAAATTATTAAAAGAACAACAAAAAACAAATGAAGAATTAATTAAAAATTTAGAATTAGAAGAACAATTTCAAAAAAAAGAAAAAGCAGATGCAATTAAAAGTCAACATTATTTAAATGAAGAAAGAAAAAAAGCAATAGAAATTGCAAAAAAAAATGAAATTAAAAATGATTTAGAAAATAAATTACAAATGGAATTAAAATTAAAAGAAGAAAATGATATTAAAATTAAACAATTAACTCAATTGGAAAATGATATTTTAAATAGAATAAAAGATACAACAAATATGCATAGACATTTAATTGAAGAGTTTGAAAAATTATTTCATGGAAATAATGATTCTGAAGATTTAACTTTAAGTTATTCTTCTAAAAATAATAATTTTAATAATAATAGAACATATTCTTCTAAATCATCTAATAAAAATTTTAAAATCAAGTTTTAAATGATTTTTCTTTTTTTTATAAATAAAAAGATATCAAAAGAAATATAAATAATAATATTATAATTAATATATTAAAAATATGATTATTCTTTTAAAAAATATAAAAAAACATATTTTTTTAAAAATACAAAATATCATAATAAATAACCTAAAAAACCATAAAAAAATTAAAATATGAAAAAACAAACAGATTTAAAATAAGAAACTGAGAGAACCAAAAAAAATCTATTGAAATTTAATATTGTGTTTTACTTCTCCAACTATTCTGAGTTGTACTTCTCCCTCCATCATTTCTTTCACTTTTATACATAGTAAACTCACTAAAAGTATCATATTGTCCAGGACCAGGAGTAGGATATTTATCATCAACTTTAATTTCAAAAATACTTTTGAATTTAATTCCCATACTATAAGCAGTACCACCTTTAAATTTACTATTGATTTGTTTTCCATCACCTTTCATTAAATCTTTAATTTCATATTTCCCAGCACCAGGTACATTATCTTTATTACAAGTAAAAAATTTAGGAGTTTTACTTAAAGACCAACCAGCTTGTTTAGTATTTTCATAATTACTTAAAGGATATTTTCCTTTAGAACTCATACCAATAACAGGATATTTCCCAGGACCTGGAATATAACCATATAAACTTTTATTCATTTCATTTTCTAATTTTTTCCTAAATGAATATTTAGGAACTCCATATCCTAATTTGCTTCTAGTCGCATATCTTCCTGGTCCAGGAGTTGCATTTTTTTTCATTGGATTAAAATTATAATTTCGAGAACCAAAAGAATATTTTGGCGATGTATAATGTTTGCTATCTTTTGAATTATAAAATGTATAATACGGAGCTTTGTTATATTTTATATTATCTCCTGTTCCTTCTGTCATTGATATTATATCATACTTTTTACCATATCCAAAACTTGCCATTCTGTTTGAACGGGATGAAGGAATATCATAATATTTTTCTGTTTTGAAATCTTGACTGTAACGACGAAGGAAACGTTTTGATTTACCGAAGGAAAACATCTGCTTTGATGTACTGTTGTTTATTACATCGTTTACTATTTTTTGACGAGATTCTATTTGGTAATGGTGATTCATTTTTTTTTTTGGTATTTTTTTTCTGTTATTATTTATTTTTTTTATTGAAGAAAAAATTTATTTGTTGGTTTTGTTTTTTATTAATTAACATATATTTTTAAATATTTTATATTTATTAGATTAAAAATGGAAGGGAAAGAGAAATATTTTAAAGCAGATTATGGGTTAATACATTTGAATTATTTATTGAGAAATAATAAATTGGTATATTTTCTAATTAGATTTTTTATAGGATTTTTATGGGGTACTTATCCTGTTTATCATTTTATTCAGAATTTAAATGTCCCTCAAGGAAATTACACTAAGTCTATTAATTATATTTTTATTTCAATTATAATTTCATTTGTATATGTGAGTTATAACTTTATTCATAAATTTTATTGCATTTTAGAAAACCAAATGTATTATCATTGGGATTTACTACTTTTATCTCGTTTATTTAATGAATATTTAATATTAAATGCAATTCTTAGAGTATCATCAAATATAAATTTAATTTTATATGATATAGAAAAAGAATTTATATTTGAAAATATTAAAGATAAACTTATTTCAATATCATCTAATTTATTATTTATTACAATATACTTAACAATAATTCATATAATCTTTCAAAACAGAAGATTTATAGGGAAATTTTTATATTTTCTTTCTTTATTATGCTTATTTTATGATTTTAAATATTCTTTGAAAATTAATAAAAGTTTGATTTTATTTAATTGTGTGAGTTATACTATATTTGTTTTAGATTACTCTTATTATAAATTCAAATATAAAAAGAAAACCTTAATATTTTTCCTTGAAAGAGGTTTTGAACTAATTTCTATTTTTGCTTATATTTTTATTGGTTTAACATGTTATATACAATCAAAATTAATTAAATATGGTATTTACTTATTTTTATTAAGTATTAGTGAATTAATTGGAAAAAAATATGTGAATTTTATTGTTTATCCAATTGAAAAGAAATACTTTTTATACTCGAATGATGGTTTAGAAAAATATTTAAAAAAAGTAGTTGTTAAAAAATTAACATATTAAAAATTTATAAATTTTTATTTAACAGGAAAAAAAATTTTTATTTAATACAAGTATATAAAGTTCCATTAATTAATTCAACAGAAATTAAAATAGAATAATATTCTAAGTCAACTTCATTAAAAATAGGAATATCTAAAATTCCTCTTGAATAATAATCCATTGCAATTAAAGTATAAATTTCATGATAAAAATCTTGAGAAAAATAATTAAAAGCTTTTAATTTCCAATTAATATTTTCATCGTATATTTGAGAAATATTCATTATAATTTTATAAGCAATTTCTTCATCTATATTTTCATAAGGTTCGTATAAAAAAAATATGGCATAATTATTTATTTTATTTAATACAATAATATTCCAATTTGAATAATGAATAATTAATATTAAAATATTATAATTTTTATATTTTAAAAAAGTATCTTTTGAAAAATTATTTAAATCATTAATATCATTAATTATTAAAAATTCAATAAATGGATAATGAATATTTTCATTATTATCAATAGCATCAATAGCTCTATTTTTTATTAAATCAATAAATTTATTTATTAATAAAGAAGAAAGATTATGATTTAAAACTAATTCTTTTATTTCTTTATTTCCATTTGAGTCGTCATCTCCTCTTAAACAAATTAGGAATTTTTTAAAATTTATAAAATCAAAAAATGGAAAATTAGTATAATTACCTTTCATTATTGCATGATTATAAAAAAATTCGAAAATTTTTTCTTCCTTTTTATAATTCATTTTTAATAATTCTTCCTTTAAAAAATCTTCATTTATTTCATTCCAATTTTCACTAATATTATTATTATATTCTTTTTCTTCTTTTATTTTTATTTCAATTGGAGAAATAATGTTTTGTTTGTTATTTTTTTGATTATCTATAATATTATCTTTATTATTAATTATTTCTTTATTTGATTTTATTGAATTATGACTTGATTTATTTGGGATGTGAAAATGAGAATATTTTTCAGCAAGAATTTCACTTGAGCATTTAGGGCATTTTTCTTTATTAATGTTTCCATAATGATTTATTTTCCTATTTCTTTGCATTTTATAACTATATAATATATTAGATAAAAATATATCTTGATCTAATTTATTTTCTTCTTCTTTTTTCGAATTAGAAAAAAAATTTGAAAAAACTTTAAAATATTTTTCCATTAAAATAATTTAAATTAAATATAATTAATTATTTTATAAATCTTGATAAGAAATAAATTTTCCACCTTCTTTAAAAAGATTTTTATCTTCATCATAATCTCCTTTTTTTTGAATTTAATTTATAATAAATAACTTTTTTATTATTTTGATATTTCATGATTGCATTTAAATAACAAGCATAATCTTTCATTTCACAATTGAATTATATTAGACTCTACATTAAAATTTATTATTTTTATTCAGAATTTATAACTGCTTTAATTTGATCTTTATGAATATTATTAATATGTTTTTTCATATAATAATCAGAAATAAATCGCTTTTGACAAATCTTACATTAGACATTTTCTGAAGTTATTTTAGTAGTATTTGATTTAAAAACTTTTCAATTGTTTCTTCTTGTTTATTAAATTGTGATTATTTTTTTTCAACTAAATTTTTTCAATAAATTCATTAATTTAACATCTAAATTTTTTGAATATTCTTTATCATAATTTTCCTCATTTTTATAAGACTATAATCATATTTAGAAGATAAATATCATTTCATCATCAAATATTTCACAATATAAAAATCAAAAACCATGAATTTTTCTTAAATAAATTAAATTATATTAAAGCGTAAAAAATTATCATTTTTATATTTCTCATTTATTTTAAATTTACTTAAAATAATAGAAATAAATAAAATTGAAAATTTATATATATATTATATAATATGACACTTTTTTATTAAACTAATGTTATTAATAAAATTAGTTATTCTATTATTATTCATAATTTAATTAATTATTAAATATTAAAAAATTTAAATTTTATATTTTTTTTCAAACTGTTCTACAGATAATCCTCTAGTAATCATTAATTTCCCTTCTTTTTTTTTTAAAGAAGTATTATTGAATTTACTTTTTTTTTTATTAACATTACAAATGTTTAAAACTTTATTAGCGATAATATCAAATTGTGAATCTTTAAATAATATTTTACCATCAATTAAAACACTATTTTCATCTACTAATTTTCTTTTATGATAATACTTATTTTTTTTTCCCATAGGAATATATTGTCCAACAACAGGTTCATCGCCTCTAATAATAGAATCTTTTTCAAAAGCAAGAACAGATAAAGCTCTTAAAGATTCAGGATCAATATTATTTCCATTAAATTTATGACTATAAGGATTTTCATTTTTTTCATAATTATCATATTTAATTTCATTATCTTTATCATTAAAATCTTTTGTTTTAATTTCAAATAAATTTTTAGGTGTTGAATCAATAGTTTGACTTCTTTTATGTTTATTTAATTTTTTATAATCTATTTTCTTTTCTGCAACTTCAGCACATGCTTTAAAATGAGTTTTTATATGATATTCACTTAGAATTCCTTCTGCTTCTGAATTTAAATCTAAATTTCTTTGCCATGGTTTTAAATATTGTTTTTTTGGTATATAATATACATTGCCATCACCATATATAACATCTGTTGAATTTATTTCTAATTCTTTCTTTCTTGCTTCTTCATATAATGGATTTGGTTTTATTTTATATTTTTGTTCATCTTCTTCTTCACTTTCTTTATCATCCTTTATTGGAGAAATTACACTCATTCTTTTTTTTATTGATTCTGTTGTTTGAAAAGAATTTAAATTTAAATTCTTTAATTGTCTTTCTATTATTTGTCTTTCATTTGCTCTATAGTATTTATTTTTTAAAGCATCATATATTCTTTCTAAATCTGTTCTTGCTTTAAATCTCATTTCTGGTTGTATTACTATATTATTTTTTAATATATCTCTTATTTTTTCTGTTTCTTTTATTACTGATAATTTTTGAATTTGATTTGGATTTGGAATGTCAAAATTATATTCATCTTCTTTCTCTTTTTTATTATTGTTTAATGAATTATTTTTTGGAATATTTGGTTCTGTCATACTATAAAGAAATTGATTTAATTTTATATTTTCATTTATTCTTTCATCTTCTGTTTTATATCCTTTGAATGTAAATGGCTTTTTTACATTCACTTCTAAATTTCTGAATGGATATTTTTTCTCTGAAAAATCTTTTATTATTACTTTATGTTCTGGAAGTGTCATCTAAATATTTTATTTATATATAATTGTATTTTACCTCTGATATGAAATTTTTGACTCTTTTTTCATAATTTTTATAGATTAATGGAATATTTTCTAATTTAATTTTAAGAAAAAATTATACTTTCAAATTTTTTCCTATAATTTTCTTCTTTTTTTAACTGCTTTTCTTTATCTTTTTGTTCTTTTATTTTTTTTTCTTCTATATATAGATTATACATTTTATTTAAAAAAATTATTTTTTAATTAATATACGTTATTATAAAATAATAAAAAGGGAAAATTTTTTATTTCATTTCTCGAAATTTCTTTCATATATCAATTTAAAAATTCATTTTAAAATCTTAAACAGTTTCAATTTTATCCACACTTCTTAAATTTCTTATATTATTTTCTACTTTTTGTTTATTATAAATCCTAACAATAAAATAAAAAATGAAACAATAACCAAAAAAACAAAAAATAAAAGTTAAAATAATATTTCTTTTATAAATATTTCTTGCTTTATTTTTTTCAATATATTTTTGAAGGTAATTATCAACAATAGCTTGACTAAGAGTAGTATTATTTGAATGAACTTCTGTTCCATTTTCATTATTTCCTTTTATCATAATTTCAATTTCAGTGAAATTTTCAATTTTTTTAATTTGATCTAAATTTTTATTACTGAGAAAAATTCCATATTCATTTAATTTATATTTTCCAGAATAAACAGAGTCATATTTTAATAAAATAAAATTAAATAATCTAGTTTTGTTTTTATTACAGAAAATATCTAATTCAAGAATTTTTTTTAAAAATTCTTCTCTTTCAGATTCAGTTTTATATGAAAAAATTAGAATATCTCTATCTTGATATTCTAATAAATACATATTTGTTTGTACAATTATTTCATCATATATATTTCTTACTTTATTTATTATAAAAGTAATATAATTATCATTTATTGTTTCATTTATAATTCCTGATTTATATTCATTAAATATATTTTTACCTCTTTGTTTATTTTCAGATATTATCAAATTATTTTCTTCTTGATCATTATATATACTATAATAACATTTATCTATATAATCTAAATAATTTTTTGTTATATTAATATAATTATCTTTTAATTCAGTAGAATTAAAAAATCCTATTACATAATTATTCATATCTTTTGAATTTATAAATGAATTTTTAAATTTTTCATATTTCTTAAAATCTAATTCTTCACATTTATGAATATAATTTTTTTCCAAAACATTAGAAACAATTTCATAAGTATTTCCTCCTTTATGTTGTTTATATTCCCCTTTAAAATAAATAAAAAGAGATGGAACTCCATAAATAGAAAATTTTTTTCTATAATTTTTATTCTCAACCACATTAATTGAATAAAAATCAGCAAAATCTTTATAATCAATTGATAATTTCTCATATTGAGGAGCAAATTTATGACAATGAGGACAATATGGTGAATATAATAATATTAAAGCTAATTTATTTTTTTGTTCTATTGATTCTGCTAATTTTTCTGTATCTTTTGATTCTGTGATATATTGTGCATTTTCAAATAAACATGATATTTTTATGAAAAAAAAAGAATAAAGAAAAAAAAAGGTTTTATTCATTTTTTTTTTAATGATTTTAATTTATTAGATGAATATAATTATTCATTTAAATGTAATTTAATAATTCATCGTGATTGTTTTGAGTCTCCAGTAATTAAATGTATAGAAAACAATACATTACTAATAAAATGTGCTGAATGTGGTAAAGAAATAATAGATATATATATTTATGAATCATTAAAATAAACAGATAGAGAAGATTTACTTGAATAATACGAAAATTTTTTTATTTTGATAAATTACTAAATAAAAATGAACTAATTACTTGTTAAACAATAATAAAATATTTTTAGATAAAAATGTAATTGAATTTAATAGTCCTTTTTCTTTAAATAATATTATATAAATGATATTTAAAATGGCATGGAGTGATTTCATGTGAAAAATATATGAAAAATATTATAATTCATTTTCTTATAATAATATTTATTGGTATAAATATTATAATAATAATAGACTCTATAAATAATGATCTTTTGATACTCATTAGATTTTATTAAATATTAATTGAAAATAATTATTATTTTTGTAGTAGATGTTCACATTATTGTTTTATTAAATGAGGAACAAATGTTTGTCAATGAAAAGGGGTTAATAAAGATTAAATTCTTCTATTTAAAAAAAATATCTAAAAAACAAAGAAGAAAATCAATAAAATGATATTGACTAATTCTAATAATTTAAATTATTTTTCATTATTATTATTATATAGAAAACTTGTTATATGATAACCATCATTCCCAATGAATTTAAAAATAAATAAATTGAATTATTTATTTTTTTGAAAATTTCCTTAAATGTTTAAAAGAATTGAAGAGTGAAATTCATTAATAAAAAAAGATTATCAAAATATATAAGGATATATGACAAATTACAAATTTTAATTTAATTGAAATATTAAGAACTAGGAATTGATTGATATTATAAACTACAGTTAAACTTTTTTTAAAAATATTATTTCTGAAATTAAATAATTTGAAATATTGATTACTTCATTAATTAAATTATTTGATTTTAAATATTTTTAAATTAATGAAATAAATTTGTCTGTTTTAATTATTGTTTTTGCTTGGGGATTGGGGAATGGGGAATGAGGATTGGGGATTGAGGATTGGGGATTGGTGATTGGGCCCAATCCC
>JAEEGK010022301.1_pt1 | contig 13314 bp, 13 predicted proteins | sample 8958771 | NCBI WGS metagenome assembly JAEEGK01 (sample SAMN16246547, study PRJNA631951) | gut metagenome | biome: gut microbiome; feature: rumen; material: SC-attached | host: Bos | place: Iran: Karaj | collected 2018-10 | reverse complement strand
CCTCCTCTATGCGCCCCTGCTTGCGCAGGTCGAAAATCTCACGAACGGTCATTGAAAACGGCGAGGGCCATTGAGATGGCTTTTTTAGACGAACACGAATTTCTCGAATCCTTCGAATCCTTCGACTGGCTCAGAGCCTGGTGTCTTAGAAACCTACAATGACTTCATCGAGCCAGTCGGTGTCGATGAGGAAAGAGGTGCTGAGAGGAGCGCTATACAGGACACCAGTGATTTTGGTGCTGCGGTTGCGCTTGAAGGGCACGCCGCTGAGCTCTCTGTGGGATATTGAAGTGCCGGCGGTGTTGAGTACGTCGATGGTGACGTCCATGGTCTGCTCGTCGGTATTGAGGAAGAGGTAGGCGATGGAGTTGAATTTGGTGCCTACACTCCCGGTGACACTCAATGTATTGTTGAATCCAGTATTGACTGTTGCCAGGCCCGTGGTGGGGTTGAATGCCTTTCCACCTGCGGAGAAGGTTACGCGGACGTTTGCTGCATCGTCTGTTCTGCCATCAGTGGAGACGATCTGCAGCCTCGACACGATTCGACTGAGTGTTGTGCTGACTTCCACGGCCTGGGTGGTGGTGATGTTCACTGCCTCTGTGGCTGCGAAGGTTTCGCGCGAGCGGTCACTGGTATATGCGGCCTGGGTTGGACTGGTGAGGGTCAGCACATCGCCTTCGAAGTATCCGTAGCCAAGGACCACCATGGTGTAGGTGCCCTTAGGCAGGGCGCATTCGAACTCGCCAAAGGTGTTGGTTTGTGTGGCATCGTCCTTCAGTTGGGTTGTCTTATAAACCTCGGTGTCGCCATTATAGAATGCCAGCGTCATGGCCTTGACTCCCGATGCAGTAGGTGTCTGCGGATTAGAGCGCGTCTCAGGGAAGTCTTCCTGGATGATGCTGAAATCGTTGACATGGACATGTACGGGGACTAACGTATCCCTGTCTGCTACTTCCGGTGTGTTGTTAATTACTTCTTTAATAGTCTCTTTGCTGCAACTGGCAGCCAACAGCAGGAACAGGCCTGCTACGAAAACAATCTTTTTCATTTTATATAATTAAATTACAATTCCTTCAGCTCTTCGAGCCAGGTAGGAGGGACAAAGGCGAGAGCCAATGCGGCCACATGGTCAATCTGAACCACGACACACTGGCGCTTCTTGATGCGCCGAATGGTGCCAGTACAGCCTTCAAAGTCGCCCTGCGTGATACGTACACGTTTGCCGGGCTTGTCGAGAAACTGTTCGTTGTATTGCAGATAGACGAGGTTTTCGCCTTCAGTAGATGCCACACGCATAAAATTCAGCATCTGTGCATCAGGAACCGTGAGGATTTTATCCTCTGCATCGGGTCCTTTGGTCAGATCCATCCAGTAGCGTAGAGGTTCGAAACCCGGCTGTCGCTTCAGTTCGGTGATGAAGCTACGGGATGCGTGGATGAAGATGAGACCGTTAATGGCTGGTGTGAGTTTCTTGCGGGCATCAAGGTCGTCTTTTGTATACTCCCAATGCATGGGCAGGAAATGTTCAATGCCGCGTGCTTTCAGTGCGTCGCGTATGGTCAGGACTCTGTCGCCTCTATCATAGGCTACTCGCATGGGGTACCAGAGTACCTTATTCATTAATTCGCGAAGCTGTTTCGATAGGAGGGGGACACTGCCATTCGGTATGGCAGCCTCTGTAGAAGGTGTCTCAAATGAGTCGTTACGCATCATTTCCTGCACTGATATTCAGCAACATTTTAAGATTTGTATACAAAACTGACTGCAAAGGTACGAATAAAAACTGATATAAAAATCATTTTGGCAAGAAAAAACTCTCTTTCTACGAAAAAATTGCAAAAATGAGAGAAGTGGGAGAAGATGAGAGATGAGAGATAGGGGTCAGAAGGTGAGGCGGTATTCGGCATCCCAATCGGTATCGATTGTGAGAGAGGATATGAACACTGAACCAGTGAAATATGAGCCGGTCATTGAAGTGATTCTGTTTTGCTTCATCGGCACGTCAAATTCTCGTTCATACAACACGTTATCAGCGGCATCATAGGCGGTCACCGTGAGGTGGATGGTGCCCTCGGTGGCATGCAGGAAGGTGTAGAGGTCGAACTGTTTCTGGCCATCGGTGATGTCGAACATGAGTGACTGACGGCTGTTGACGCAGCCCAGACCGGTGGTGGCATCGAAGGCACCTGAGCCGCCGGTATAGTAGAAGCGCATCTTGGCGACATCGGTGGGATAGTCGTCGGTGATGACGAAACGGCAAAGGGAGACGATACGCTTAGGGGTGACATATAGCTCTTTACGTTGGTCATCAATGGTTATGTTCTCGCAATACAGGAAGGTATCGGTAAAGCCCTGGGCATTGGTGAACTGGATTTTGTGGGGGTTGGTCATGGTGGGGTTGCCGTTGCTGCTGTGGGCTACGACGACTAAAAGATAGGTACCTGAGGCGAGTTGGAAGGAAGCGGCTCCGAGGGCGGGGTCCTGTTGGTTGGCTTGCTTGATGCGGGTGCCATCCATGTCGTAGATGGCCACGTTGAGACGGGAGAAGGCCGACAGGCCATCAGCGGGAACCCTGACAACGAGATTGTCATCCTCATTTACTTCCTTATTCGTATCCGTATCATCGGCGGATGTTATGGGCTTTTCGCAAGACACGAGTGCCACGAGCAGTACGAGTAAGGTGAGGACATTCTTCATCGTTCGATGTGAAGCAGCTGTGTGATTTGCTGGGACAAAGTGGTTGGGCGGTTATCGATGAAGGCATCGAGAATGCGCGACTTGCCACGAAGCGGTATGAGGTCGTAATCTGCAATGGCTGCGGGGATGAGGGCACTATGACCTTCTTTTAACAAGACCTCATCACCGGTGCTACGTACCCGTAGGGTACAGTCGCCCTCGACACACATGGTGATGATGAAACTGTCGTATTTGAGGAGGTTGCGATGGAACCGGTCGTTGAACTCCAGCACGCGAACGCTGAAATAGGGCGAGTCGACGATGAGCACAGCCCGGTTGTCGAGCTGGGGATAATCGGTGCGGTAGTTGCGCTCCACCTCGTAGTCGAGGGCTTGTGCCGCCAACTCGGTATGCAGTTCACGGGGCTTACCGTCCAAGCCCGGGCGGTTGTAGTCGTAGATGCGGTAGGTGACGTCACTGGACTGCTGGACCTCGGCCAGCAGGATGCCGCCACAGATAGCATGGACACGACCAGCGGGCAGGTAGAAGACGTCGCCCGCCTTGACACGGTGGTCGGCCAACACCTCGGTAATGGTACCATCGGCAATGCGACGGCGATACTCCTCAGCATCGATATGCTGCTTGAAGCCTGCATAGAGGTGGGCGTCGGGGGTGGCCTTGATGACATACCACATCTCGGACTTACCCATCTTGCCATGTTCACGCTGCGCCATCTCGTCGTTGGGATGTACCTGGATGCTCAGATCGCGCTGGGCATCGATGAACTTGACCAGCAAGGGTAACTGACCCTTGTACTTCTCGTTGACGGCTCGACCTAAGATGGCCTTGGGGTGCTCGTTAATGACAGAGACCAAATCTCTGCCCGCGAGTGGACCATTGCTGATGATGCTGGTACTGGAGGGGACGGCACTGACTTCCCACGACTCCCCAATGGGGTCGTCAGTTGGCTCCAAGCCCTTGTAGGGCTGCAACTGATGACCTCCCCATATCACGGTATGGAGGTTGGGGGTGAAGAGAAGAGGATACAACATGGATGATGTAAGATGTAAGATGTCAGATGGATGATGGATGATGTCAGATGGATGAGGGATGAGGTTATTTCGCGTAGGCGACGGAACGGGTCTCGCGGATAACGGTAATCTTCACTTGACCGGGATAGGTCATCTCATTCTGGATCTTTGACGCAATCTGGCCACTCAGTGCCTCGGTCTCAGCATCGTCCATCTTGTCGGCACCCACGATGACGCGGAGTTCGCGACCAGCCTGGATGGCATAGGTCTTGGTGACGCCGGGGTATGACATGGCGATGGCCTCGAGGTCATTCAGACGCTTGATGTAGGCCTCGACAATCTCACGGCGGGCACCGGGACGGGCACCTGAGATGGCGTCACATATCTGGACAATGGGGGCGAGGAGCGTCTGCATCTCCATCTCGTCGTGGTGAGCACCGATGGCATTGCAGATATCGGGCTTCTCCTTGAATTTCTCGGCCAATTTGGCACCATACAGGGCATGGGGCAGTTCGCTCTCCTCGTCGGGCACCTTACCAATATCGTGTAAGAGACCGGCACGCTTGGCCTTCTTGGGATTCAGACCCAGTTCAGCAGCCATGACGGCACAGAGGTTAGCGGTCTCACGGGCGTGTTGCAGGAGGTTCTGACCGTATGAAGAACGATACTTCATCTTACCGATGATACGTACCAGTTCGGGGTGCAAGCCATGAATACCCAGGTCGATGGTGGTGCGCTTACCTGTCTCGATAATCTCGTTCTCAAGCTGTTTCTTGACCTTAGCCACGACTTCCTCGATACGGGCAGGATGGATACGGCCATCGGCCACCAACTGGTGGAGGGCCAAACGACAGGTCTCACGACGGACGGGGTCGAAGGCAGAGATGACGATGGCCTCGGGGGTATCGTCGACGACGATTTCAACACCACAGGCAGCCTCGAGGGCACGGATGTTACGACCCTCACGACCAATGACACGGCCCTTGACATCGTCGTTATCGATATGGAAGACAGAGACAGAGTTCTCGACAGCCGTCTCAGTAGCCACACGCTGAATGGTCTGAATGACAATTTTTTTCGCCTGTGCATTAGCGTTCAGCTTAGCCTCGTCCATAATCTCGTTGATATAGGCAGCGGCATCGGTCTTGGCCTCATCCTTGAGCGACTCCACCAGGCGGGCTTTTGCCTCATCAGCGCTAAGTCCAGAGAGTTCTTCGAGCTTGGCACGCTCCTGAAGCTGCATCTTCTCGAGTTCCTCAGATTTAATGGTCAACAGCTTCTTCTCGTTGTCGATACGTGTCTGCTGGTTGTCAAGATCATTCTTACGACGGCCCAACTCCTCCTGACGCTGATTGAGCGACATCTCACGCTGTTTCAAACGGTTCTCGCTCTGCTGGAAATGCTGGTTGCGCTGCTGCACCTCCTTCTCGAGTTCGCTCTTCTTGTTGATGAACTTTTCCTTCACCTCAAGCAGCTTCTTCTCTTTGATAACCTCAGCCTCTTTCGTGGCCGTACTAATCATCTCGTTATATTTTCCCTTCAATACATAGCGGAAAATCAAATAGCCACACAGCCCTCCGATGATGAGTGCCGCTGCAATGGCAATGATAGCAACAATAATGTCCATAAATATAATATATATAGTAAATAAATAATGTTCTACTTGCGTTCGCCAAGAACGCTCTCAATTTCGCCAGTCAAACGGGCCAGAACATTATCATAGACCGATGTGTCGTTATGCGAATGCTCCTTCTGATAGAGCAAAGCAATGTCTATCAGCGTCATGAGCGCTATGGTGTGGTCGGTCTTACGACCTTTGTAATGCCCAGAATAGGCATTATAGCGCTCGGTGATGAGCTTAGCTGCAGCACGATAGAATTCCTCTTCCTCGCGGTTGATAACCACGTCGATTTCTTCATCGTAGACGTGCAGTCGGATATGTAGTCGGTCTTTTTTCTGTTCTGCCATAGCATGTTCTCCTTATTCCTTTTCGTCAGTGAGGATTGCAATGCATTTGTTGACGTCGCGTATGAGCTTAGCCAACCGATCCTTGGCGCCTGAGAGGTCGCCGTCAGTAATCTCGATCATCTTAGCCATTTTTAGTGATTGGTAGTCATTCTGCTGCTGTTCCAACTTAGCACGTAGCTCCGCTATGTCCTTTTCGGTCTTTTCGATGGTGTCATATAAGTCCTGATTCTCCTTTTTCAGCTCTTGAAAACGAAGAATCAGCTGCCTGATACGGGTCTCGAAGTTCGCTATAGTCTTCTCATTAGGCGTCATGCCACTTACACTTTATTCCACAAAGGTAGGAAATAAAAGTGAAAAGTGAAGAGTGAAGAGTGAAAAATTTGCTTCCGCCCTTGATTATTTAACTTCTTTTCACTATTTCCCCTGCGTAAAATTTATTCTTTGGGTTGTTTTTCCTTTTTAGCGAGCATCACCACACGATAGACGAAATCGGTGGTCCACTGCTGCGAGAAGCCCAACTTCTGGGCATACTGGCGAATGGCTACGACGGTCTTCATGACACCAGCGTCCGAGAAGTCGTTCTTCGTGAAGATATCGTTCACCGTCTTCTCGGTCATGGTGCGTATAGCACTCTTGAAGATGCTGGGTACACGGAGTTTGAACTTCATGAGATTGCCCGTCAGCATCATCAGGTCCTGCGTGAAGCCAGAGAATTGGTACATATAGGTCTGTACGTCCTGCGGTTTCTTGCAGCGTTTGCGGATGCTGGCATCAATCTCCTTGGTGAAGCTGTCGTTCATACCGTAGAGTTCCTTCAGCATCTTGTTGCAACGCGTCTTCTCAGCCAACCCCAAGCGGTTGTTCTGTGTAGGCACCTTCAAGGTAGCCTTGAATACACGCAAGTCGGGCAGTGCCGCCAGATTGCTGATACCCAGGTCGGCAGCCATCACAGCCTGGAAATATACACGAATCAGGGTCATGAAGTCCTCCATGCCGCCTGCCTTCTGTTTTTCCTCCTTATTTCCGAATAAATTAGATAAAAATCCCATATTTTCTGTTACTTTGCATCAATTTGACTGCAAAGGTACAAAAAAGTTAAGAGTTAAGCGTGAAGAGTGAAGAATTTTTTGTATTTTTGCAGCAAAATAACTTTAAAAGGACTATAAAAAATGAAAGGTATTGTATTAGCAGGAGGCAGTGGAACGCGCCTCTACCCCATCACGAAAGGTGTCTCGAAGCAGATGTTGCCCATCTTCGACAAGCCCATGATCTACTATCCCATCTCGACGTTGATGCTGGCTGGTATTCGTGAGATACTGATTATCTCGACCCCCTACGACCTGCCAGGTTTTAGACGTCTGTTAGGTGACGGATCGGACTTGGGTGTTCGTTTCGAGTATGCTGAACAGCCCAGCCCCGACGGTTTGGCTCAGGCCTTCATCATTGGCGAGGAGTTCATTGGCGACGACTGTGCCTGTTTGGTATTGGGTGACAACATCTTCTACGGTGGTGGTTTCACAGGCATGCTGAAACAGGCTGTAGAAAATGCTGAAAAGAAAGGTCAGGCCACCGTATTCGGCTATTATGTCAACGACCCAGAACGCTATGGTGTAGCTGAGTTTGACGAGAACGGCAACTGTCTGAGCATTGAGGAGAAGCCCGCCAAGCCCAAATCGAACTATGCGGTGGTGGGACTGTACTTCTATCCGAACAGTGTGGTGGACATCGCCAAGCATATCAAGCCCTCGGCACGTGGGGAACTGGAGATTACCACTGTAAACCAAAAGTACCTGGAGGACAAGAACCTGTTGGTGCAGACCTTGCAGCGCGGTTTTGCCTGGTTGGATACGGGTACGCACGACTCGCTGTCGGAGGCTTCGACATTTATCGAGGTCATTGAGAAGCGCCAGGGGCTGAAGGTAGCCTGCTTAGAGGAGATTGCCTATAAGCGGGGATGGATTGACAAGGCACAGCTGAGGAAACTGGCGGAGCCCATGGCCAAGAATGACTATGGGAAATACCTGCTGAAAATTTAATTAGGAATTAGGAATTAGGAATTAGTAATTATGATTTGTTTCAGCATAGATTTCAGCCTACAAAGTAATCACAATTTCTAATTACTAATTCCTAATTTCTAATTTATTTAGAGAAATAGCGAACGCAGTTGCGGAGGGCATTAGGATTACCCATGTCGTACATGGTGCCCTTCAGGCGTACACCCATCATGCCGCTCTTCTGGCGCACTGCCTCAAGGGCGGCTGTCAGTTCTATCTCTCGCGCCGTATCGCCCTCAGCGTCAGCCTTTTGGATGTCGGCTTCGAGTTGTGCAAAGACCTCTGGAGTCAAAATATACTGTCCGAAGACGGAGTAATACTCCTTCTCACCCTCCTTGTTGCGCACGCCTAAGAACTCCTCGGCATAGGAGGCCTTGGGTTTCTCGTGCATCACGGACACATTCAGAATCGTGTTATCCTTATCCTCCCACACACCACTGAGGATGCCATAGTGGCTCACCTCGGCCAAAGGAATGGGATGGATGCTGACCATCAGCTGATTATAGCGCTCATAGCGTTCTATCAGTTGCAGGGCACAGGGTTTGTTAATCTGACTGCGATAGAGCGTATCGCCCAAGAGCAACAGAACCGGTTCACCGGCAGCGAACTCCAAGGCTTGGAAGACCGCATGACCGAAGCCACGCTTCTCGCGCTGATAGACATAACGCAAGCGCTTGCCAATATCCAGAATACGATTCTCGTACTCCTGGGCCTCCTTGTTTAGTTTGCGCAGATGTTCCTCGCTGAGCTGACGCTCGAAGAACTCCGTATATTGGATGCGCTCCTCCTCAGAACCCAGCACCAGACAAATCTCCTCAACACCACTCTTGACCAGTTCTTCCAACAGGATGAGGATGACGGGACGTACCATACCGTCCGAACAGGGGATGGGGAAGAAGTCCTTCTTCAGTGCACGTGTAGCCGGGTAGAGGCGCGTGCCAAAGCCTGCCACTGGGATGATAGCCTTACGAACGGTATGCACAGGATGGAGCGTCAGGGGATAAGCTTTCAGACCCTGGTTGTTCAGATAGTCGATGAGTTGCTGCTGGTCCTCCTCGCTACGCGCCAGGAACTGTACAGAGCCGTCGCCATGCGAGCCGACGCCCTTACCGCCCCATATCCAAGGCTGGATGGTAGGATCACTCAATACCTGATGCAGCTTAGGTGCCCACAAGGCTGGCGACATCGGTGCGATATACTTGTCGAACATGGTCTCAGCATCCGTCATCAACTTACCTAACGACTCTGCATCGCCACTGGCCATATATGCTGCAGCCTTCCGGATGATATCATGGTTCCATTCGCCAAGAGCTTTGTGAAGGTTTTTCTCTTCTTCCGTTGTGGCAAAAGGATATGCCTTGTTCAGATCAGACAGAATCTTGATGGTGTCCTTTTCAGCACACAAGTCGGCAAAGACCCAATAGAGCGTCTTCTTGACATTGAGCGACTTGACCTCAATCTCGTCACCGTCGAATGTCATGAGATTTGGTTTGACACCAAAGGCACAGGCCTGGTCCAGACGGCCACAACGCGAGGATGTGCGCAATTCACCGACATAGGCGATATTCATCTCGCCCAAGGTGTTGAGGTTCAGATTATATAATAAATTGAACGCGCGCGCAACGAGGACGCAGATGGCAGCACTTGACGACAAGCCACTCTTCATGGGGAGCGTCATGTCCGTGATACGGATGCGCACGCCACCCACCTTGTACCATTCCAGCATATAGCTGGCCACACCGGCACAGTAGCTGAAGAATGAGCCAGATTTAGCCACACGCTTCAGTTCCTGTTCACTCATCCGACACGAGAAATCACGCCAGACGTCAGCCAGTTCTGCAGCATCACTATGCATCTCAAAGATGGTCGATTTCTCCACCTCGGCATAGATACCCTGTTCAATACCCGTCACGATAGAGGCACCCGGCACGATGTCAGCATTCATCGTACGATAGTGACCAGCCCAGTCAGTATGTTCACCAAAGAGGCACAAGCGGCCCGGCACAAAGAGTTTCAGCATCTTTTTGTTTGTTTTTTAGCAATAATTATGCACAAAGGTACAGCTTTTTTACTAAAAAACGCATTTTTTTCGCTAAAAATTTGGTGGTTTTACTGAAATTATATACTTTTGCAGGCGATATAATAACAAAAGTTAACAACTCATCAAAAAATTATTGCCTATTGAAAAGACTCTACTTCATAAATAACTGAAACGAATATGAAGCATTATGATGGCATCGCTGACGAAACGTTGGCACTGCTTTACATAGGAGGAGACAATAGGGCATTCGACGAGTTATTAGCTCGCAATCAACAGAAGCTCTATAGTTATATTTTGTTCGTGGTCCGTGACCCCGAGCTGGCTAACGACGTATTCCAGGAGACCTTTGTCAAGGTCATCACGCGACTGCAGGAGGGTAAGTATACCGACTCCGGCAAGTTCTCGTTCTGGCTGAGCAAGATAGCCCATAACGTGATTATGGACACCTTCCGTCAGCAAAAGAGCGAACATATCGTGGAGGCCTCGGAGGACAACGACCTGAACAAGTTGCGTACGCAAGACCTAATGGAGAAAAACCGTGAGAATGAATACGTGAACTCGCAGATTCTGTTGGACGTGCGTCATCTGATGGACACGCTGCCTGCACCACAACGTGAGGTGGTGTATATGCGCTACTATCAGGATTTGTCGTTCAAGGAGATTGCGGAAGCGACGGGTGTGAGCATCAATACGTCGTTAGGACGAATGCGCTATGCTTTGATTAACATGCGACGCTTAGCCAAAGAGCATGATTTGCAGCTTAACTTGGAACTGTAACAAATGGATCATGGAGAATTAGGACAAGGTGCGTAAGTCATGAATGACTTGCTCGGGATTCTTGCTTCCGAACACGTAGCTGCCTGCGACCAGTACGTCGGCACCAGCTGCTACCAGTCGGGGAGCGGTCTCGGCCTGTACGCCACCATCAATCTCTATCAACGCCTTTGAACCACTTTGGTCAATCAGCTTGCGCAGGCGCTGCACCTTCTGGATGGTGTTCTCGATGAACTTCTGACCACCAAAACCCGGATTCACACTCATCAGTAGCACCATATCGACATCGCAGATGATATCCTCGAGCAGGGAGACGGGAGAGGCAGGATTCAGCGTCACGCCAGCCTTCATGCCAGCCTGATGGATTTCCTGTACGGTACGATGCAGGTGTGTGCAGGCCTCCACATGTACGTTCATCATCATTGCACCCAATTTGCGGGTCTGCTCGATATAGTGTTCGGGATGAACAATCATGTAGTGGACGTCGAGGGGTTTGGTGCACTTCTTGGCTACGGCTTCGAGCACGGGGAAACCAAACGAGATATTGGGAACAAACACGCCATCCATCACATCGAGGTGAAGCCAGTCGGCCTCACTCCGATTAATCATTTCCAAGTCTTTGTCGAGATGCAGGAAATCAGCTGCAAGCAGCGACGGGGATACCATTGTAGCCATTCGTCAGATTTTTCTTTGTATTACACATGCGCGCAAACTGTTTGATAAACAGAATGGTAGCAGGATGTGGATGAAAATCGTCTTGCGTAAAATTTGTCATAGGCAAAATCATGTTTAGCGTTACTTTCTATTATTGTAACGCAGCATTTCATCCATTTATTATATCTCAGCACCATTTTTTTTCACATGATATAATTCTATGTTCTTCATACCGTTCAGGAAGTCGCGCACCTGCATGCGTTTCTTGCCTGCCAGCTGCAGTTCCACCAGCTCCAGCAGGGCATCAGCAGCAGAGATGTAGAGGGCTTTCCCGTCTGTGGTAATAACACCACTACCCTGCCCTTGCCGGTCGGTTTTACGCGTCTTATAAATCTTCAGCACCGTCTCCTTGCCATCAGGACCAACCAGCGTGGTCCATGCGCCAGGCACGGGACTCAGGCCACGTACGAAGTCGTACACCTGTTTAGCCGTCTTTGTCCAATCGATTTCGCAGGTCTCCTTAAAGATTTTGGGAGCAGGTTTAAGTGAAGAGTGAAGCGTGAAGAGTGAAGCGTGAAGAGTGAAGCGTGAAGAATCATTTTGTGCTACCGTGGCGGGGTGGCCGTCAGCAGCGATGATGGCTTCAAGAGTCTCCAGACAGAGTTTGGCACCGAGGTGCATCAAGCCATCATAGACATACTCCACGTCGGCATCGTCAGGAATCGGGAAGTGTTTCTTCATGATGATGCGTCCCGTATCGATGTCATGGTCCAGGAAGAACGTCGTCACACCCGTCTCCGTCTCGCCATTGATGACGGCCCAGTTGATGGGGGCTGCACCACGATACTGGGGCAGCAGAGCGGCATGGACATTGAACGTGCCGTATTCAGGCATGGCCCACACCACCTCGGGTAACATACGGAAAGCCACCACCACCTGCAGATTGGCATTGTACGAGCGCAACTGCTCAACAAACTCCGGGTCCTTCATCTTTTCAGGTTGTAGCACGTGTAAACCATGCTCCAGCGCATATTGCTTGACCTGAGAAGGTTGCAGTACGCTTCCGTGACGTCCTACGGGTTTGTCGGGCTGTGTGACGACAGCCACTACATTATAATCGTTTTCCACCAGAGCCTGCAGTGTTTCTACTGCAAACTCCGGGGTTCCCATAAATATGATTCTTAAATCTGATTTCTGCATACTTTTTTATAATTGATAATTAGCCCCGCATTGTAGCTTAATCCTGGCTGAGGTCGTGCACCATCTTGCGATACATGGCGTACATGCGCTTACGCGAGATGTAGCCTTTCAGGTGGTTGCTGCTGTCGACAACGGGCAGCCAGTCGGCCTGGGTACTTTCGAACATACGCATCACCTTGGTCATGGGCGTCGTATCACTCAGTATGGCTGCTGGTTCGACCATGAGTTGCGAGGCATGGAAATGATGGTATAGTTCGGTGCGGAACACCACATGGCGAATTTTCACAATATTGATTTCGCCCAACAACGTACCTGCGGGGTCTGTGACGGGCAGCACACGGTGGCGCGAACGCGAGATATAGTGGACCATCTGTCCCAGTTCCATATCGGGGTCGACAGATTGGAAGTCACGATCGATGACGGAGTCGAGGCTCATCAGTGTCAGCACAGCATGGTCGGTATGGTGAGTTACCAGCTTGCCCTGTTTGGCCAGTCGCAGACTGTAGATGCCATGAGGTTCAAAGATGTTGATAGTCAGATAGCTGGACACAGCGACTATCATCAGCGGCATGAAGAGGTTGTAGCCACTGGTAATCTCGGCAATGAGGAAGATGCCCGTCAACGGGGCATGCATGACGCCCGACATGACACCCGCCATACCCAATAGCGAGAAGTTTTTCTCAGGTACGTAGACACCTATCTGGTGCATGTTCCACAGGCGGGAGAAGAGGAAGCCCGTGAAGCAGCCAATGAACAGTGAGGGTGCGAACGTACCACCACAGCCGCCACCACCATTCGTTGCCGAGGTGGCAAAGACCTTGGTAAGCAGTACCAGTCCTATATATAATATAAGGTATTCGGAGTGTCCATAGAACAGCGAGCCATCCAGAATCTGGTTCCAGTCAGCCTCCGT
>JAEEGK010022299.1_pt1 | contig 13315 bp, 11 predicted proteins | sample 8958771 | NCBI WGS metagenome assembly JAEEGK01 (sample SAMN16246547, study PRJNA631951) | gut metagenome | biome: gut microbiome; feature: rumen; material: SC-attached | host: Bos | place: Iran: Karaj | collected 2018-10 | reverse complement strand
ACACGCCGAAAACCGAAAAAGGCTGGACGCGGATGAATGGCCACTACCACCGCAGCAAGAGCGGCGGCGGCGAGTGGGAATTCTTCAATCTGCCCAACGAGTGGACCATCCGCTACCCGCTGATTATTGGCAAAACACTGACTTTCAGGCTTAAACCATTCAGTTTCAAGCACACGGGCGTTTCCCCCGAGCAAGCTGTAAACTGGGACTGGTTCTCGCAGATAATTGCCGCGGCAAAGCAGCAAAATCCCGACCGCAAAATCAGTGTGCTGAATATGTTCGCCTACACGGGCGGCGCAACCATTGCGGCGGCTGCGGCTGGTGCGCACGTCACGCACGTCGATGCGGCAAAGGGAATGGTGGCCTGGGCGCGCGAGAATGCGGCAGTGTCGGGTTTGTCCGAAGCGCCCATCCGCTGGATTGTGGACGACTGCGTGAAATTTGTTGAGCGCGAAATCCGCCGTGGCAGCCGCTACGACGCCATCATTATGGACCCGCCGTCGTATGGCCGCGGTCCGAAAGGCGAAATCTGGAAGATTGAAGACAATGTTTTTCCGCTCATCCAACTCTGCTCGCAATTGTTGAGCGATGCGCCGATTTTCTTCTTAATCAATTCATACACAACAGGTTTGCAACCAGCAGTGCTATCGTATATGCTGAGTACGGCGCTTAAACGCTTTGGCGGCAATGTTGCGGCAAGCGAAGTGGGTCTGCCCGTGACTTCGAACGGCTTGGTGCTGCCCTGCGGCGCGAGCGGAAGGTGGTGGAAGGATTGAAGGACAGAAGGATTGAAGGATTGAAGGATTGAAGGACGGAAGGATTGAAGGACGGAAGGATTGAAGTCCCGATAACTATCGGGATGAAGGATTATAACTGAAATAATTCACGCATTCAACAAGTTGCACAAGTTCAAAGTGAGCGATTACTCTCTGCAAGAAATGACCATATCAAGGTGCAGTCTTTCAGACTGAAAATCGGGGGCGACTACTGCCGTAGGTTACGCTTCGCTCACCTACGGTTATGTAAATATTGTCTTTCAGACAAATACAAAACAAGCATAATTCAGTTGTTTGTCAGACTATCGTCATATTCTAACTCTCAATAGTTAAACCCGTTAAACAGCGAAGCCCCCGATAGCTATCGGGATAAACCTTCTAAACAGCGAAGCGACTAAACTTCTATCCTTTCACCTTCAAATAATTCCTGCTTCAATCAGCTGCACAATCTCTTCAATATAAATATCTTCCAATTCAGGGTCGTACTCGCTTTTCAGGTTTTCGCCAAACAGTCGGGCAACGCCCTGCCAAAAGAACGCCGAGAATGAGCCGCGATATTCCTTGACAAGTTCGTAAGCTGTGTTATTTATCTCGCGGTCAACAAGTTTGAGCAGAATGCGGCCTTGCGAGATGGTGAGCGCCCGCAGGTCTTTCTCATACTTCTTGAACATCTGCTTCTCGTACTCTTTAATGTAGCGTTCGCGCTCGCGTTTGCCTTCAACGCCAACAAGTTGCGAGTTCATATTTGCAAGCTCGTCGCGGGCGGCCACGGCAAACGGATAGGCCTTTTTCACGTTCCGCACCAAACGGTCGTACTTTATTTGCTGGCGGCGTTTGCTGAATCGGCGCACCGTCACGGTTTTTATGTTGACATTGGGTATGGTGTCGCCGTTGTCGTCAATAAAAAACGGGAGCGCCACAGGCTCGGGATTGGCGTTTTGGGCTCTAACCGCAAGGCCTGCCGACAGCAGCAATGCACACAATATGGTACGTTTCAAAAACATAGCCATAAAGGTAATAACAGTTTTTTAGGGATAACTTATCGGAATCCGCATTTTTTATGCACATTCCGATAAACTATCAACCTATAACTTATCGGAATCGCCATTTTTCTATACACATTCCGATAAACTATCAACATATAAGTTATCGAAATCCGCATTTTTTACACACATTCCGATAAGCTATCGACTATAAGTTATCGAAATCCGCATTTTATACACACTTTCCGATAGGTTATCGGAACAAAAAGATGTTACTGCCGTTCTTCTTGGCAGTCTTGGAGTTGACCATCGTTACCAGCATCTGCATCTTGGGCCGCAGATTATCGATTATGTGAAGGCTTGGTTCAGCAGAGAGAACAACAAATCATCGCGCTGAAAACGCAATTCACACATAGCCCAACGCAGAGTGAGCGAAGCGAACGGCACGTTGGGTAATTCGCCCCCCCCGCCACGGCGCGCTGAAAGCGCAACTCGTAAAACGTTTTTTTATGTTTTGCCCCTATAGGGCGCCAACGTCACAATGCAATGTTACCCAAGGCGGCGCTTAGCTTGCCTTGGGCTATGAAATCGTGTGCTTTCAGCACGTTTTGGGGGGCGCTAACCAAATGAACCCGAATTTATCCAAACCAGAGATTTTGGGTTGTTTTGGATAAGTTTGGTTAGAGATTAAACTTTGTACAATTTTGGTTGAAATTTTCGAAATATTTCCGCCCGCCCGGGCGCACCCCATCCAATTCTCGCTTGCGAAAAAAAATCGGGTTCAATCGGATGAAATCGGTTAGAGAAAAACCATAAAAAAATCCGTCCGGTGCGACGCTCACCTCGCGTAAAAACCGGCAACAAAACTCGTTTGAAAATGTCCGTAGGACATCCATATCGGTAGAACCGGACACACAGGAACGCCAACCCCTCAGGGGGTGCATATCAGACGTGGCCCGCGAAAGCACTATATGCAACGCCTACGGCGTAGAAACCTAGAAGTGCAATATTTTCTACCGATATTTATTCTCTACGGGAATTCAAATGAATTTAACGAGGAAGAGTTCCTATATGATTCCTATATGATGGCTATATGATAAGATTGTATACAACAACTAATGCTATGCCGATGGCACAAAAAAAGCCCGACCAAAACGGCCGGGCAATTCTAATTATAGAGTTAAAAAAACTAAATCATATTACTTTTCAACTCAAGTTGCTTCACAACAGAGTAGCCTTCGCTATATTGCCGAAGCAGTGCGTATGCGCCATCTTTATCACCAGTAAACAACTTATCCATAAAATCATTCATAGTATCCTCCGGCATAACCCACATTGCAATTATTGCCAATTTCTCTTCCTCCGGCATTTCAACATAGAACTCGAGAGTCTTGGTTGATGAAACAAAACCGCCGTTGCATTTCACAGAACCGCCATCTTTCGATTTCAGCTCATAACCGTTGAATCCGTTCAATGTGCGGGTAACTTGCTCACCGGTCTCCTCGTCGGTCTCGGTGACTGACATATTCTTAACATCGAAAGTGAAACCGTCCGATGCCTCGGCAATTTTAACAAGGTTGATAACCTCTCCATCAGCAGTCAGTTTCAGGCCGTCGCCATCAAGCTCAGCCTTTCCCACCGACGGCACCTCGCCATCAAATTCGTTATTATCAAGTTCTGTAAGCGTCTTTCCATCATACAAATACAGAGTTGCAGAAACAGTGTAGTCGCCAACAGCCTGCTCACGAACGTCAACACTCTTGTTGTTGCCGCCATTGTAACACAAGTTGAGACTAATCATTGCTGCTGCAAACAATGCCATCGAAAAAAATAACCTCTTCATAAATTTTTGTTTTAGATTGTTGATTAAAAAATTTCTTGCCTCGTTCTTTTTTTTTGTTCTTTCATTTTACAAACAAGTGCCATTTACGTGGTTCACGTAATTTGGTTGCAAAAATTTGCATAAAATTTCATTTTTAGTCGAAACACAAAAAAATCAATCAATTGCATAAAAAACGATAACACCTTATTATATTCGCACGCTTTTTAAAAGAACAATTGTTAAACACTTAATAAGTATATGATTATGAATTTCAAAACTTTAATTCTTACCGGCGTGGTAGCCGCAACAATGGTTTCGTGCGGCACATCGTACAAATCGCAAACTAAAATTGAAACAAGAGCCGACTCTGTGGCCTACCTGATGGGCGCAACCGACGGCCAACGTCAGAAACAAACCTACGAGCACTTCGGCCTCGACACTCTGCTCGATTTCGACACTTATTTCGAGGCTCTCTACAGAGCCAGCAACGAGCTTTCGCTGAAATACACTCTCGACTCGGCGGGCCAAATTACTTTGAACCGGTTCATCAACCTCATTCAGGTTTACTCAAACAGGGTTCAGTCCGACACCACCGGCGACGTTCCGGGGCTGACATTCGCCAAAAGCTACACCGACTCGGTCAGCTATCTGCTTGGAGCCGCTGACGGCACCAGCTTCAAAGAGGGTTACGCCAAGTCGGGCTTAGACTCTATCGGCATCAAATTCAACTTCTACTACGAGGGCTTCCGCGAGGCAAACCAAGAGTCGGAGCCCCGCATCAACGTTGAGAAATACGGCAATATGATTAACGAATATTTTGCCGAAATCCGCGAGAAGGAACTGATGGAACGCTTTGGCGCCAACAAGCGCGAGGGCGAGGAATTCCTGGCAAAGAACAAGGCCAGCGAGGATGTCATCACCACCGCTTCGGGTCTGCAATACACCATTCTTAAAGAGGGCAAAGGCCCGAAACCGACCTACGGCAACCGTGTGAAAGTTCACTACACCGGCACTCTGCTCGACGGCACTGTTTTCGACAGCAGTGTTGAGCGCGGCGAACCGGCTGTATTTGGCGTTGGCCAGGTAATTCAGGGCTGGGTTGAGGCTCTGCAGCTGATGCCTGTCGGCTCGAAATGGAAACTCTTTATTCCGCAGGAACTTGCATACGGCGAGAATGGCGCAGGACAAATTAAACCGTTCAGCGTGCTGATTTTCGAAGTTGAGCTGCTTGAGATTGTAAAATAAATCACTCACTCTCACCGCTTTGCAATGATGAATTTCGACGGAAAGACATTCTGGATAACAGGCGCGTCGTCGGGCATTGGCGAAGGTGTGGCCTACGAGTTGGCCAAACACCGCACCCGGCTGATTCTGTCGGGACGGAACGAAGAAGCCCTTGCCCGCGTTGCCGACCGCTGCCAGACACTTGGCGCTGCCACCCGCATCGAAGCCTTCGACCTGACCGATTATGAGCGTATGCAGGCAGCTGTTGACAGCGTGCTTGCCGATGGTGTCAAAATCGACGGCCTGATGAACTTTGGCGGCATCAGCCAACGGTCACTTGCCGTGGAAACGCCTGTCGAAATTGACCGTAAAGTAATGGAAATCAACTTTTTCGGCACCATAGCCATAACCAAGGCGCTTCTGCCGCATATGATTGCGAACGGCGGTGGTCTGATTGTGGTAACTTCTAGTGTTGTAGGCAAATACGGAATAACATTCCGCTCAGCCTACTCTGCGTCGAAGCACGCTCTGCACGGCTTCTTCGAGAGTCTGCGCGCCGAAACTGCCGGAAAGAACATCCAAATCACCATTCTTGAACCGGGCCGCATCGCAACCAACGTGTCGCTGAACGCCATCACAAAAACCGGCGAGAAATACGGCATTATGGATAAAGGCCAGGCGGCAGGAATGTCGGCCGAAGAGTCGGCGCGGATTATCCTGCGGGCTGTCCGTCGGGGCAAGAAGGAAGTGCTTTATGGTGGCAAAGCCACGCTACTGGTTCACATCCGCAAATGGTTCCCAGGGTTGTTCTATTTCCTGGCATCGAGAGTTGATTCGACGAAGTAAACAATCATTATGAGAACGCTTTATTTAATAGCAATTTTATCGTTTGGTGCAATTAGCGCAATGTGTCAATCATTACCCGAACAGATAATTAGCACTTATGATAAATTGAATAAAGCGGATTATTGCTATCAACTTACCGATGCAAACAAGAAATATTATAATGATTTATTTGCAAAAAGTCTGCAAAACACCTATTTAAGAGGTGAAGACTCTTTGTTATACGTAGCGAAATTGTTATCAGAACGTGATGGAATGATTAATGACTTCACGAATATGATAAATGAACCGAATCCGTATTTTGTACTAAAGTTGGATATCGTCAACAATCAATTCGCAATTGATACATCATTGTTCAAATTTGATTTGTATTGGTTTGGAGAGCCCTATGGACCAAAAGGAAAAAGCATAACAGTAGGTTTACTTCCTGGACCTATTGCGCATATGAACAATTATTGTTTTTATACGGCATTTTCTAAGGTGATGCCTCGTCGAGCCGTGAAAGCGATGCGGAAAATCCTAAAAAAGGATCCCTATTGTATTTTGGCTTGCTATGAGATATGGGCATTACCATACTTACTCGATGGAAAATTGTATATCTACGATTTGGTCAGTATGAAAGAATACGAAGCCGATTTTTATATGCAAAATATTTATAAACAGTAAAAAACAGTTACTTGTATTTATCAATTTTCATTGAATGATACCACGGGAACAGTATTCGCATATTTGAACTCTGACCCTTATAACTTATAACTCAAAAACTTAAAACTCAACAATATGGCACATCAAATAAATGGTATTCAGCAGATGGGCGTCGGTGTTCCGAACGTTTTGGAAGGCTGGGAATGGTACAACAAGAATTTCGGAATGGACGTGAAGGTGTTCGACGAAGCCGCTGTGGCAAAGCTGATGTTGCCGCACACTGGCGGAAAAGAGCGCGAGCGCCGCGCAATCTTCGCCCTGAATATGCAGGGCGGCGGCGGTTTCGAGATTTGGCAGCACACTGGCAAAACGCCCGAAATGCCAAAATTCGAAATCCAGATTGGCGACCTTGGCGTCTGCATTGCAAAGATGAAGACCACCGACATCCACAAAGCATATAACACCTTCAGCAGCAAAGGCTTGGACCTTCTGACATCGGTTGAGAAAGACCCCGCAGGAACCGAGCACTTCTATATGAAGGACCTGTACGGCAACCTTTGGGAATTTGTGCAGGAATCATCGATTTTCACAAGCACTAAGGCTGTGAATGGCGGCGTTTTCGGCGGCGTTGTTGGTGTTAAAAACATCGACGAAAGTCTGCCCGTTTACCGCGACATTCTGGGCTACGACAAAGTGGTTTACGACAAGGAAGACGTGTTTGCCGACTGGGGCGGCGTGCCGGGCAGCGGCAACCGCTACCGCCGTATGCTGCTTGCGCAGACGAGCGAAGGCCACGGCGCTTTCTCGCCAGTGTTTGGCAAGTCGCAGATTGAGCTGGTGCAGGTTCTCGACCGTGAGCCGAAAGGCATTTTCGACGGCCGTATCTGGGGCGACCCGGGCTACATTCAAATCTGCTACGACATTGCCAATATGGATGACCTGCGCGAGTTTGTGAAGTCGAAAGGCTTCCCGTTCACCGTTGACAGCACGCGCGCCGGCAACACCTTCGATATGGGTGAAGCCGCCGGTAGTTTCGCCTACATTCAGGCACCCGAAGGCACGCTCATCGAGTTCGTTGAAACGCACAAAGTGCCGATTGTCAAGAAATTGGGCTTGGTTATCGACCTGCACAAGCGCGGTATGGACAAGCCGCTTCCGCGATGGCTGCTGAAAGCATTCGCGCTGAAGAGAGTAAAATTCTGATTGACAGAAACATAAAACCGCAATCCGCGTCTGATTGATTTTCGGACGCGGATTTTTTTTGCAAATATGCGCCAGACGGTAGGGTTGCAGCCCCGAAGATTGTCTTATAAGTGTTGACATTCCAATTCAAATGGCACACTCAATGTTAAAATATTACAAGACAGTCATTTGCTTGTCAGTTTTTATGCTTGCAGCGATTGGCGGATTTGCACGTACCGGCAACGAAAAAGCCATAAAGGCTGTGTTCGACGGCATTGAGCTTCCTGATTTTGCCGGCGCTTCCGCGAAAACGCACAACTGCCTGATGCTCAGCAATGCGGACTTCAGAATCTGCACCAAACCGGTAAAACTGCACTTCAGCACCGATGCCGACATCCGCGCCAGCGAACCGAAGAAACAGAACGCACCCGCCTACGCGCAATTCGCCTTGAGCGTACCAACAATTTCAAATGCGGTGCGTGAACGGAAACAACTTGCTGAATCGCAACGGAACGACCTTGAATCGTCGTTTGTTGACGATGGGAAAAAACATCGCGACGGCGAAAAAATCAAAAACGCTTCAATGCTTCTTTTGGGCGGACTTCTCTATTTCACGTTAGGCGAGCTGATTGGCGACAACGACGACAATGGCATATACGATTTGTATGAGCAGGACAAATCTTTCTGAAAACCGCAAAAAATGCCCAAAAACTTTTTGCCCAACCCACCTTTAATCCGTTAACTTTGCGCAACAATAAACAAGGTCCGGCCTTGGCGGGACGCAATTTTGTGAGCAATGGATATTCAGATAGAACTGCTGCTTTTGGTGGTTTCGATATTGTTTTTTGTGAGCATTCTGGTGGGGAAAGCCAGCAGTAAGTTCGGCGTGCCCATTCTTCTTCTGTTTCTGGGCGTGGGAATGCTCTTTGGCAGCGACGGCCTGGGAATCAAGTTCGACAACTACAATCTGGCGCAGACCATTGGCACCGTAACTCTTTGTATCATATTGTTTTCAGGCGGAATGGACACCAAAATCAACGACATTCGGCCCGTTATTGCGCCGGGAATTGTGCTGGCAACCGTCGGGGTGCTGCTCACGGCCATTCTCACGGGTTTTGCCGCGTGGCTGATTCTGGGGCTCACAATGAAATCGGTGGGCATTGGCGTGCTTACCGCGATGCTGCTGGCCGCCACAATATCGTCAACCGACTCAGCGTCAGTATTTTCCATTCTGCGTTCGAAGGGGCTTTTGCTGAAACACAACCTGCGCCCCACGCTCGAACTCGAGAGCGGCAGCAACGACCCGATGGCTTACGTGCTGACAATCACGCTGATAGGCTTGATAAATTCTGACGCCGAGCCTTCGTACCTGATGGCATTTGTGTCGGTGCTGATGCAGCTGGTGATTGGCGGCGCAGTTGGCTACCTACTTGGTTCTCTGTTGGTTATCGTTATCAACCGGCTGAAAATGGAAAACGCCACGCTCTACCCCATTCTGGTGCTCACGTTCTGCATTTTCATTTTCTCGTCCACCTACTACCTTAACGGCAACAGCTATCTGGCTGTGTATGTGGGCGGTTTGGTCATTGGCAACTCGCGGTTTGTGCACAAGCGCTCAACGTCGAACTTCTTCGACGGCCTTTCGTGGCTGAGCCAGCTCTGCCTGTTCCTGACGCTCGGCTTGCTTGTCAATCCGTCTGAATTAGAGCCGATTATCGTTCCCGGACTGCTTATCAGCGTGGCAATGATGTTCGTTACGCGGCCCGTCAGCGTTTTTCTGTCGCTGATGCCGTTCCGCAAATTCCAGTTCCGCGACAAGGTTTTCGTGTCGTGGGTTGGTTTGCGCGGCGCGGTGCCAATCATTTTCGCCATTCTCACTTTGGCCAACGATGTGCCGCACGCCCGCCTGATTTTCAATCTGGTATTCTTCTGCACGCTGGTGTCGCTCATTCTGCAGGGCACCACGCTGCCGTTTGTGGCCAAGCGTCTTAAGGTTGCCGAAAAGCCCGACAACACACTCAAACCCAAGAATTTCGACATTGATTTTCCCGAAGAGATTAAATCGGCAACGTCCGAAATCCTGCTAACCGACAGCATTTTAAGCAACGGCTCGCGCCTGATGGATTTGGGTATGCCCGAAAAAACGCTGGTGATTATGGTCCGCCGCGGCGACACGTTCTTTGTGCCCACCGGCAGCACACAACTGATGGCCGGCGATAAGTTGCTGGTTATCACCGATAACAACGAAGCACTTGAAGAAACCTACCGCAAAATGGGAATAGTAGAATAGACAACGGACTTCAGACAACAGATTACACCCAACACCTAAAACTTACAATCGCAATGAAAATCTCTGATAATCTGACAATAAACTCATTCGCCGACCTGAAACCATACTACGACGAACTGCTTGAGCGTCCGCTGAAAACCAACAGCGATGTGTGGCAGTGGCTGCTCGACTGGAGCGAAATCGACAGTTTTGTGGAAGAAGATTTCGCCTGGCGATACATAAAAAACAGTTGCAACACCGAAGACGCCGCCGCCAAAGCCGCCTTCGACACGTTTGTGACCGAAATTGAGCCGGAGATTACACTGATTTCCAATAAATTGGAGAAGCGTTTTCTGACGCCCGACGTGCAACTACATATCGACAAGGCCAAACTTTTCACAATGGTCCGCGCCATTCGCAACAGCAACGAGCTGTTCCGCGAAGAGAACGTGCCCCTTGAAGCCGAACTGCAGCAGGCCGAGCAGGAGTTTGGCGCTATCAGCGCAAAGATGACCGTTGACGTTGACGGCCGCCAGATGACAATGCAGCAGGCGTCGAACTATATGAAAACCGCCAGCCGCGATGTGCGTAAACAGGTATACGAGAAGATGATAGCCCGCCGACTGGCCGACAAGCCCGCTATCGACAAACTGATGGAAAAACTGATGGGCCTGCGCAACAAAATTGCCGCCAACGCCGGATTCCAGTGCTACACCGACTTCCGTTTCCGCCAGCTGGGCCGCTTCGACTACACCGCCGCCGACTGCCGCGATTTCCACCGCTCGGTGGCTGAAGTGGTGGTGCCGCTTGTCGACGAGATGAACGAGCGCCGCCGCCAGCTGATGGGCCTTGACGTGCTGCGCCCCTACGATTTGGCCGTCGACCTGCCCGTGGGCACGCACCTGAAGCCCTTTGAATCGACTGCCGACCTGGTGCGCAAAACCGCTCTCTGCTTCCGCGATATTGACCCCGAACTGGGGATGATAATGAGCGCGATGTCTCGAATGGGCCGACTCGACCTGGAGTCGCGCGTGGGCAAGGCGCCCGGCGGCTACAACTATCCGCTCTACCGCAGCAACACCGCCTTCATTTTCGCCAACACCACTGGTAATCTGCACGATATGGTGACGCTGATGCACGAAGGCGGCCACGCCGTTCACGCCTTTCTGACCGCCGACCAGCCGCTTGTGCACTTCAAAGACACGCCCGCCGAAGTTGCCGAGCTGGCCAGTATGAGTATGGAGCTGATTTCGATGTCGCAATGGCACCATTTCTTCAGCAACGAGCGCGAACTCAAAATAGCCAAAATCAACCAGTTGGAAGATGTTGTGATGGGCCTGCCGTGGATTGCCGCCGTCGATAAGTTCCAGCACTATCTGTATGAGAATAAAGGGAATACAGCCGAACAACGCACCGCCGCCTGGCGCGATATTATGGCGGAGTTCGGCAGCCGCGTGGTCGATTACTCGGGTTACGAAGATGCATATAACAACCGCTGGCAGAGACAGTTGCACATTTTCGAACTGCCCTTCTACTACATTGAATACGGCTTTGCCCAGCTGGGCGCCATAAGCATTTGGAAACGCCACACCGAGAACCCGCAGCAGGCCATTGCCGACTACAAACGCGCGCTGCGCCTTGGCTACAGCCGCTCAATTCCCGAAATCTATGAAGCCGCCGGTATAAAATTCTGCTTCACAACCGATTACATTGCCGAGCTGATGGATTTTGTAAAGGCAGAAATGCGGAAGTTAGAAGAAAATGCTTAACGGAATAAGCATTTTTCAGCACAATTCGCTTAACGCATTAAGTAAAATCCCGCTCTGGCTTTTCGGATTTATGTATTAGCGGCGCTGTTGCTGTTGATTTTGTTTTTATCTTTGGGAAAACAAAAAAGCACCTTTTATATAACTTATAGATTATGACACGATTGTATAGATTATTATTGTTGGCGGCTACGCTTGTTTGTGCAAACCAAATACAGGCACAAACTCAAATGCAGCAGGAGTTTGAGAGATTTCTTAAAAAGATTCCTACGATAGAGTGGATGGACATAAATCAACTGTTTATCAAAGGAACTTTGCCTCATCCATTATCTGAAGAAGAATATAATAGAAATATTTGGTATGAGGAGCCTCAAAATGGGCCACATAACATCTATAACCATATCAGAAATGAGAAATTTGATGCTCTTTATAATATGAAAACGCCCCCACCTCATTTTAAGAAGGATGGAGATTACATATCTTCTGATTTCTTGATGAGATGTAACGATTTTGAAGATATTGGAGATGGCATTAAATTGACAAAGTTTATATATGCCGAAGCAAAGGTAGAGTTGCCAAATGATGTTGTCGTTCTTCTTCTGAGATTTGTTTATCGACCTCAGAATCCCGATTCATATGGTGTTGCATATTTTCAGTTGTTGACTTTCAATAGGTCAACCCAGCAAATGCTTTCAGGTGTTAATCTTTCACAAGATGACAGGCGTTCATTTATAGATCAGGACAAAACTATTTATATATACGATTTGAGGGCTTACAAGAACATTGTGTATGATGACGTGGAAGAGGAAGAAAAAGAGAAAGAGAATGTTAATCCAGATTGGGCAAATAGATATGTATTGAAACTTGAGCCGGATGGATATTTGAGACTAGTAGAAGTAAGGAAGAAAATAGTTGTAGAGAGAAAAACAGTAAATGACCCAGATGGTTTTGTTAATGTCAGAAAAGAACCTTCTGCAAGTTCAGATGTATTATATACTCTGCCTCAAGGTAAGGGGGTTTATGTATATTTGATAGAAGATTCTAATTGGGTGGAAGTCGTAAGAGTATATGATGAGCAGAGAGGATTTATACATAAAAGTAGACTTAAATAAATAATATTTTTATATACAGTAGAATAACAGCAAAACCATACTAAACCATAAATCCTTCCAAAAGCGGCGTTGTATAGGGTGCACAAAACGTAGATACGCGGCGCACCACGTTTGCGCAGGCGGCGGGTATTGGTGCAGCATAAATAATCCGTTAAATCTGTGTTCAAACCCAAACATTTTGAGAATTTCCGCAAAAACCGTCGAAAACATTTTGAGAATTTCCACAAAAACTGCCAAACACATTGCCCAAATCCTAAATCCTAATTCATAAATCCTAAATCCCAACCCACTCTGCCACTTTGTCGCAAAACTGCGTTTGGTCGCCAATTTGTAGGGATGGGCAACGTTATTTTTTCTGAAAAATCAATAAAAACAATATAAAAATGGAGAATAAAGAACAAAACACCGAGCAGGTGGAGAACGAAGTTAAGGTTGATGTTGAGCAGTCTCAACCAACTGAAAACGAAGAAGTTGAAAGCGACGGAAAGAAGTCGCGGAAGAACCGCAAACAGCGCAAGGAGGACGAGGCCCGCGAGAAGGAGATTGAGGAGTTGAAGGCGCAACTTGAGGAGCAGAAAGACCGCTATCTGCGGCTGTCGGCGGAGTTCGACAACTACCGCAAACGCACTCTGAAGGAGCGTTCCGATATGCTGAAAACCGTCAATGGTGACACTTTGTCGGGTATGCTGCCAG
>JAEEGK010022295.1_pt1 | contig 13317 bp, 13 predicted proteins | sample 8958771 | NCBI WGS metagenome assembly JAEEGK01 (sample SAMN16246547, study PRJNA631951) | gut metagenome | biome: gut microbiome; feature: rumen; material: SC-attached | host: Bos | place: Iran: Karaj | collected 2018-10 | reverse complement strand
ACTCTTTTTGTGTTCTTGGTTTGTTGTGCCGAGGCCGACACGATGCAGCACAACAAGGCTGCAATAATCAAAGTTTTTTTCATTGTATTAAAGTTTAATTGTTCGCTCTGCAATTTTGTTCCACAAAAGTATAGCAAAAAATCGCTGTTTTTTCAAGTCCAAAGGCCATTACAAACATTTGCAAAACCACTTCGTTGTTTTACAACACGTTGCAATTCCTGATTACAACATTTCACTTGTCGCTCTCCCACCTACTCATCCCACCATGCAGCATCTCCCATCGCTCTAATAATATTAATACAGCTTAAATCCATAATTAAACTCCACGCCGACATAACTAAACCTCTGGCTTAATGTCCCATAATGCGTATCAGGTTCGCAACCTTTCCAGATTTCGCCTACGCCTATTCTCCTAAACGAGTAATCGTATAAGAGATTGAAGCGAAGCAGGTTGCCTTTGCGCGTCGGCCTCTCCAAGCCGATTTTGGCGAAGCATGACACGGAAATAGGATCGTCCAACACCAAATAGTCGATGATATACCCGTCAGGAAGGCAAATCCCGTTTTCATCGAGACCATACATCATAGTGTACTCGTATGTGGACTTATACGGTTTGTACAGCCTGCCTCCAAGTTCGCCAACCAGCAAAAAGCCGTGTTTTGTCTTGACGGCAGGAAAAGCCTTCTCGATGGAGAAAGGAATGCAAATCATCGGGGTATATAGTGTATAGATATCTTTCACCTCCGAATCTCCCGTATTGTCGAAAACAGAAGGCTGAAACTGTGCGCCGAAGCCCACATTAACGCCAAAGTGATAAGGCAGCCTGTGGTAGTAGGAAACTTCAAGGCCACCACCAATAAATGGATAGGAGTTCACAGCGGCTGCCTTGTCCGACGACTTGACCTCTTGCGTCAGGAACGCGTTGATACCGATTTTGATCATTGACTTTGGCAACATCTGTTCATGTTCCTGTCCAAAAGCCTTGCCTCCGAAAACCATCATGGCTACAAGCAAGGCACAAATCTTTGTTGTTCTCATTGTTCTATGGGTTTTAATTTGTTCATGTTTTACTTCATTTATCACTCTCCCACCTGCTCATTCCCCCATTTAGCACTTTCCACCGCATCATCCGCTCGTAGAAAGCTTTTATCGTGTCTTCCTTTGTGGTGTCCACTTCGGCTTTCGCTTGTTCGGCTGAAGGCATCGTGCCCACTTCGTGTTTCTTCTGATGGCATCCCGCCAGCAGCAGGGCGGCCAAAGCAACCACTGTTGCCACGAGAATTTTGGATGAAGGCGAATTTTTCATGGCTTATCTTATTACCGTAATGCGTTCCGTCTGCGAAACTCCCTTTGCATCGGTAATCCTCACCAAATAAACTCCTTCCGCCAAACCAGCCACATTAATTTCGTTTGAGTTCCGCACCGTCTTCACCAACTGCCCAAGGGCATTGTAAACCTGCACTTCAGCAGCCTCAATGTCATCTATCATTACCATTTCCTTGGTAGGGTTGGGATAGACAGAAACGCTCCCTTCTATTTCCTCCAATCCTACTCCCGAAAAATGGGCAACAAGTTCAATGTCCTCTTCAAGCTCAAAGCTATATGGATTCTCCGTTGAAACCTGATTGCCGTTGACTTCCCAATACAAGAACGAACAGCCTTCATTGGGAATAGCCTCCACTTGCACCATTTTATCCTCACAAGTAGCCTCTTTTAAAACCCTGACCGTTCCCGCAGTTTCATCGGCTGAAACCACCGATAAAATTACGGTTAAACTCTCATGCATATTGGTAAATTCGCTCCATCCTTCGGCGTTTTGGTAGGCATCAAGAGTACCGCATGGAACAATGATGAGGATGTCAACAGGGAAATGCCATGCATTCGGAGTCATCATGCGTTTCAATTCTGGTGGAATGGTCGCCTTGATTATCATTTTCTCGAATTGTGTATTATCAAAAGCTGACTCAGCAATCCAATTCACTGATTCACCAATGACAAGATTGTTGTAACCGATGCAAGAATCAAAGGTGTAAATCGGAATCCTCTCCACAAAGTCTGGAATAACCAAATCGCCCGTAAGACTCGTACAATGTGAGAAGGCTCCTGCTCCAATTTCCGCTAAGCTTTCGGGAAAAACGAATTCGGCAAGTCTCTCGCAATGAGAAAAAGCTTGACTACCTATGCTAATCACCCCGTTGGGCATATTGATTTCTGAAAGATTGATGCAGTCTTTGAAACAATCGGAATTAATATATTTCAGTCCATCAGGAAGAACAACGGAAACCAAATTGGAACAACCGGTAAAAGTCTCTCTTCCTGTTTTTTCCCAACCATCGGGAATCACAATATCCTTAAGGCTCGTGCAACCTTTAAAGACACCGTAACCTTGGTCGGATTCATTCTCAAAAACATATCGAGCAGGAAGAATAACGCTCTCTATACCCGAGCAATCCGCAAAAGCAAGGAAATCGATTTCCCTTACTGATTCCGGAATTGTCAATGTTCCTGTTAAGCCACTACATCCACAAAACGCAGAATTTTCAATGAATTGTACGGATTTGCCTAACTCCAAAGCGCCAGTAAAGCCTCTGCTCTCAAAAAATGCGTTTTGGGCAATCGTTTTCACACTATCAGGTATCACGAGTGCCCCAGCTTGCTGATTCCAACCCGAAAAACTTGAGATTCCAACAATCCTTAACGACTCAGAAAGCACCAATCTAGTAAATCCCGTGCAATTCATAAAAGTTCCATAGTCATATAGATAATAATCATTATCGGTAAGGCCAATTTCCGTCACAGAATCTGGAATGACAAGTTCACCCATAAAACCGCCACAATTAGCAAAGGCACCATATTTGATTTTTTCCAAGCCTTCGGGCAATACAAGTTGGCCTGCCAAGTTAGTACAATCGGCAAAACATGCCACCCCGATAACCTTCAAAGACTCTGGAAGTACCAAACGGTTGAAACCTGAGCAACCCATAAAAGCACCAAGATATATCGAAAAATTGAAATAATACATATCGTCTGTGTCACCCAACTCGTTCACTGAATCTGGAATGGTAAGCGTTCCCGTGAATCCGCTGCACTCGAAAAAAGCTCCATACTTGACTTTGGTCAACGAATGTGGCAGATGGAGTTCTCCAACAAACCCAGTGCAACGACCAAAAGCCATCTCACCAATCTCGGTTATTGATTCAGGTAAAACAAGTTCTCCTGTTAAACCGCTACAATTCCAAAATGCTTCTTTTTTGATGGATTTCACCTCATAATTAATGCTTTGGTATGCAACCCATGCAGGAATGACCAGTTCGCCCTGCGCGGCTTGTCCGTCCACATGACCGTCCACGCTCACTTGTGGCGGGTCGGTGCTGATGATTGAATACAATAGGTCGCCCGATTGGAAATCGTATGCCAGGGCTTGCATCGCGAAGCCGACCACAATCATTAAGGTTACGAATAATTTTTTCATTGCTTTGAGTTTTTTATCGTGAATACTTTTGTGTTTGATTTTTGATGCAAAAGTAGACTCACTATAAAAACCTGTCAAGAAAAACAATGTGCGGATTTGTGCGGGTTTTTGGCTATCGTACCGATAATCAAATGGATATGGATTGTTCCAATTCTCATCTTATCTGGCCAAGTATAGTTTCAGGAGAAGTTCCCATCAATGTAATGGCAGAAAGTTTCCGCCCCATATCTTTTAACGAGTGACCACAATGATATAGAAAATCATCTATAATCAGCCAACGGTCATGCGATGGTTTTGACCATAAGTGCGTTTCTATCAACCCAGCACTAGAAGAAGCGGCTTACTTGTCGATTACCTTCTTTTCGAACTACTCTAATTTTTTGAGTAGTTGCTTCAGGGTCGAGTTCATAGGTCTTGAATACACTCTGTATATGGTAGGTTATGTTGTTTTCTTTTACATCAAACAAGACAGCCATTTGTTGTTGGGTCAGCCATACTGTTTCATTCTCCAGTTTAACTTCCAACGAAAGTTGGTCATTAGGCTGATAAAGAACTATTTCCCCTGTATTTATCTGGGCTGGTAAAAGAGATATGTTTTCGCCTTGGTCCATAACCATTAAACAAATATGGCACAAAAATACTACAAACCTAAAGAAAAAGCAACAAGAAACTAAAAATTCACACAGATGCGGCAAAACTTCGCATCGTGACAGCAATCGGCTCCTCGCTGCCAAAAACGCCTTTCAGTTTGCGGCTGCGCTCGCTCACGGTGTTGTAGGCGCGCTGCATCAGGGCGGAGATGTCGGCATCCGAAAGCCCGAGCAGATACAGGCAGCAATAGTCAAGGTCGCCTTTGGTGAGGTTGGGATAGGCCTTGGCCAAACGGACGGTGAACTGCCCAAAGTGGCGGTCGGCAGCCTCGCGCAAAGCCATCACCTGCTCCTTGCCCAAGGCATAGTCCTGGTATAGCTTGCAGTCCATCTGTGCCTTGAATTGTCCTTCATTCACCCGCTCCATGATGAGGCGACAGATAGGCTCATCGTTGAACGACACCGCTTGCGCCTCCTGCTTCGGCGCACCGTTGCCCGCCTGTTGCCGCATCTGGTCCTTCAGCTCGCGCAGCTCCTGGTTGCTCCGTTTCAGCCTTCCCGACATTGAGGCTTTCTCCAAGCGGTGCGCCTCTTGCACGGCTTCCATCTGCTGGCTCGCCGCGTCGCGCTGCTGCTTCATCTTGCGCCTAATCAGCAGCCAAGCCAACAGCACCGCCACCGCAACGAGAACGCTCACCACAACGATCATCCTGTTCCTCCGCAGCCGCGCCGCCTGCTGTCTCTCGGCCTCGGCTCGCTCTTGCTCCCACTGCAAATGCTGCTGAAACAGTTCATTGAGCTGCGAGACTTGCCTGTTGCTTTCCGCTTCAAGAGCTGGATTTTCCACCTGATAACGGGCATATTGGGTGGCCTTCAGCGTGTCACCTTTTACTTGGAAAATATCGCGCAACGACCTGGCAGCACCTCTTTTCATCACAACATTATCCTTGTTTTCAAACACTCGTGTCAAATAAACCATTGCCGAGTCAAATTGTCTGATTTCAAAATAAATGGAACCAATGGTAAAGAATCGTGTCAGCCTTTCATCCTCATCTTTAGTTTGTGTGGCCATTCGTTTTAAGTCACTTACCGCTGACTCTACACTTTTGCCCGAATAGTAATTATACAATGCCAATCCTGAAATCAAATCACGATAGGCCAAATTGTTTGTATCGGCTAAATACTTAAATGCCTCATTGAAATAGTATCCGGCACTGTCCATTTGTTGCAAAATGCTATATTGATTTCCAAGGTGACTCATCAAATTAGCAATACCATTGGCCGATGTAGGTTCAATTTTGCTGAAAACTAAAGAGTTCTTGTAGCAGACGATGGCAGGTTCCTGCATAAATTGGCCGGAAAACAATTCACCGAGCCGCCCGTATGTCAACGCCATAAATCGAGGCAGGTGGGCTATCGGTAGAGATGGTGTACACACTGTCTCTACATTGGGGAAATGCGTTGCCACAATCTCCAATGCCTTCAGATACTCCCCGCAAGCCGCCACAATACTGTCGTGTTCATAGTATCCCACGCCATTCATATAATGGGCGCGGGCCGAGAGAAAAACGATGTTGTCGTTTCGTGTCGGAGATAGCGGGTCTGCGCCCGCTATGAGGCTTTTGGGGGTGGGGATGTCGTTCAGGGTGAAGTTTAGGCTGTCGAAATATGCCACCGCCTTCAGCACCTCTTCGCGGTTGCTCTGCCCATAGTCATTCTTAAACAGCAGCTCCGCAATCAGCACCTGGCAATAATGCCCCTCAAACACATCCAAGCTATCCGCAGCCTCACTCCCCGCAAACTCCATCATCACCGCCAAAGCACTGTCGGGATGGTGCCACATGAGGGTGTCAATGGCTGCCAACTCTTGGGGCGACCCTTTGACAGGCTCAGGGACCTCAACTTTAGCTGGTTTAGAGCAAGCCACCAGCATGGCCAGCCCAAACAAAAAGCTCACTATGTGCAAACACCATTTCACGCGGCAAAAATACTCAAAATCCAACAAATCCTTGCATCATTCCGCAGCCCAAGTCTTCACAAATCGTGGTTTCCCAGCAAAATCCTCCAAAACCTCAGCATTTGAAAAGCCTATCTCATGGCAAAGCGAAAGCATCTCCTCCCCCATCCGTTCGTTGATTTCGAACCAAACTTGGCCGTCAGGATTCAACTGCTTTTTGGCCAAAGCCAAAATCTGACGGTAAAACCGAAGCGAGTCATCGTCAGGGACAAAGAGGGCCTTTTCTGGCTCCCAATAGAGGACGTTGGCTTCCATGGTAGTGCGCTCACTTTCGCAAACATAGGGTGGGTTGCTCACCACCAAATCCACGGGCTGGTTGAAATAGTCGGATGTGGGATGCAAGACATCGTCTTGCACAAAGGTCACTTTCGCACCATTGCTTTCGGTGTTATCCTTGGCAATTAGCAAAGCCGCTTCGGAAACATCGAAAGCAACGACTTCGGCATTTTCAAAATGCTTCGCCAAAGCTATGGCAATGCAGCCTGAGCCTGTGCCGATGTCCCAGATGCGGATGGGGAGATTATCTCTCTTATAAACCGCAGCCATAGATTCCCTCTTCCCCACATGCCCATGCTGGAATGACATGGCTGCTGGCTCTACTGCGGAATGACATGGGAGGCTAGGTTTTGAATTTTGAAAGGAATCACAAATCTTCTGCACCAGTTCCTCAGTTTCGGGACGCGGGATAAGTACCGAAGGCGATACCTTTAATAATAGGTCGCCGAAACGCGACATGCCCGTCACATACTGCACAGGCTCACCTGCCAGAAGGCGCTTGACGGCTTCACTCAATTGATAATGCTGACGTTCATCGATGCGCAGGTCGGGGTTCATCAGTTGCTGGTTCCAATCAATGCCGAAAAAGTCTTCTAAGAGGATTCGCATTAGCTGTTCAGCCTCGCGTTGGGGGAACTTTTCAGTCAAAACTTCCGTGAAGTGACGCTTTGTTTTTTGCAGATTAAATCCAATCATGGGGCAAAGATACACAAAAAACCGTACTTTTGCAGAATGATTTACCTCATCCTTGCCATATTATGCTCCACTGGCGTTTTCGTTGCGATGCGTTTGTTCGAGCGTTTCAAACTCGACAACCACCAGGCGCTGACGTGGAACTATGTCTTCGCCACCTGCACGGGCTTCCTGATGTGCAAGCAATTCGACACACCCGCACAACTAGTCGGTGAGCCTTGGTTCGGCCTCTCGCTTGTGACGGGCTTTTGGTTCATCTTCACCTATGTGCTGATGGCGGCCTCCACCCAACGATCGGGCGTGACAGTTACCTCGCTGTCGAGCAAGCTCTCCGTGGTGTTGCCCACATTGGCGGGTGTGCTGCTGTTCAGCGAAAAGTTGAATTGGGTCGCCAAGATGGGAATTATGTTGGCTTTAGTGGCTTTGGTGTTGGTGGTAGGTGGAAAAGGACGAACCGACAAACCAAACAAAACCAATTGGTTACTACCCGTTCTCATCTTTTTCGGGACAGGCACGGGTGACATTCTTATGAAGCTCACCGAGCAGAAAAACACCGCCCCTGACATGAGTTTCATGATTGCCTTCATTTACTTCATCGCATTGCTATTCGGCATTCTCCTCGTGGCTTACGACCTCATCCGAGGCAAGTCGAAATGGCAGTGGATAAGTGCCATAGGTGGCATCGGTTTGGGTGTCATCAATTTCTTCTCCACTTTCTGTGTCTATCATGCCATGCGCTGTTTCGACAATGTGGTGCTCTTCCCCGTCTATAACATCGGCGTGGTCAGCCTCACTGCCCTCACGGGTTGGCTGCTCTTCAAGGAAAAACTCACCTGGAAGAACTACCTCGGTTTGGCCATTGCCATCATCGCTGTCATCCTTATCACCATGAAGCCATGAACGACGACACCTATAATATGTTAGCCACCCGCGGTGAGGGCCTTTACAAGGAGAAAGGCAGCAAGTTCATCGCCGAGGCCTTCACAGTGATGAACGAAGATGAGGCCAAGGCAGCCATCAACGACATCAAGAAGAAGTACTTCGACGCACGGCATCATTGCTATGCCTACATGATCGGTCCCGACAAGAAGACTTTCCGCTCGAGCGACGACGGCGAACCCTCCGGAACGGCTGGCAAACCCATCCTCAACCAAATCCTTTCGAAAGACGTCACCAACGTTTGTGTCGTTGTCACAAGGTACTTCGGTGGCATCAAATTAGGCACCTCAGGCCTCATCAATGCTTACAAAACCGCTGCCCGTGATGCCCTTGACAACGCGCAAGTTGTGGAAAAAACCATAAATGAAATTTACAGTTTGGAGTTCGAATATCCCTTGATGAATGAGGTCATGCGCATCATGAAAGAGGAAAATTTGGAGCAGCAAAACCAACGCTTCGAATTGGATTGCTATTTGGAGTTTTCAACAAGAAAAAATTCCGCTTCAAGAATTTTTGAAAAATTCAACAATTTATTTGGGGTAAAAATAACACATATTAAAACAGTGTAAATCAATTGTTTATAAAGAATTTGTTTTTTCAAAAACCAAAAATCTCGTATTTTAGAAAAAAGAAAATTAAAAGTCAATAGAATTTTGATTTTTTTATAAACAATTAATCGTATACCTTTGCAAGGTCAAAAAAAGGCCTGAAATCGGGTAAAACACAACTTACTTTCTACCCTAAAAAGTAGTTTGAAAGACAATAATTTAAGGTATTCTACAACGATGAGCAACCATGTTGTGATATGGAATAAATGTCTGTCTGTGATCAAAGACAACGTCACAGAGCAGGGCTATAAGACATGGTTCGAGCGCATCATTCCACTCTCCCTAGTCGACAACACGCTCACCATCCAGGTACCTACCTATTTCTTCGTGGAGTACCTTGAGGAGCATTACATCGACCTGCTGAAGATGGTCATCAAACGCTTTGTGGGCGAAAAAGGAAAGCTGGATTATAAGGTGGTTGTAGACAGCACAGATAGCGCAGGTACAGTCACCGTGCCAAGTGCCAACCGCAACTTTCCGAAAAATCCCATCGGTCAACCCACACCACAACGTCTGTCGGAAGGTCCCATCAACCCATTCGTCATTCCCGGACTGAAGAAACTGCAAATCGACTCACAGCTGAACGAGAACTACACCTTTGATAATTTCATTGAAGGCGAATGCAACCGTTTGGCTCGTTCGGCAGGTCTGCGCATCGCCAAAGAACCTGGCAAATCAGCCTTCAATCCATTGGTCATTTATAGCGGAACAGGTTTGGGCAAGACACACCTTTGCCATGCCATCGGATTGGAAACCAAACGTTTGCACCCTGAAAAGACCGTCCTTTACGTACAAGCTGAGCAACTCTCTACCCAATACGTAACAGCCAACAAAAACAACAACCGTCCCGACTTCATCAACTTCTACCAGATGATTGATGTGCTCATCATCGATGACATTCAATTCCTTTCGGGCAAGGCGGGCACACAGGATGTTTTCTTCCACATTTTCAACCACTTGCAACAAAACAACAAGCAGATTGTCATCACTAGCGACAAATTCCCGTCAGACCTACAAGGCATGGAAGACCGACTATTATCGCGCTTCAAGTGGGGCCTGACCGCCGACCTGCAAGCTCCCGACCTGCCTACCCGCACCTCCATCATCCGAGAGAAACTTCACGACAACGGCATCAGTTTCCCAGATGAAATTGTGGACTACATTGCAGGTAACGTTCGAAACAACATCCGAGAACTGGAAGGCGTAATGAACTCACTCATGGCTCAGTCGCTGCTCAACAAGAAAGCCGTCACCATCGATATGGCCCAACAAATCATCGATCGCTTTGTACGCAACACGGTAAAGGAGGTATCGGTGGAATACATCATCAACAGCGTATGCGACTATTTCAAGATTTCGCCTGAGCAGATGGCTCTTAACACACGTAAGCATCAGGTGGTGCAAGCCCGACAGATTGCCATGTACCTTTCCAAGAAATACTCCAATGCGAGCCTTGCCTCTATAGGCCTGCAATGCGGCAAGAAAGACCACGCCACAGTGCATCACGCATGCAAAACCATTGCAAACCAACTGGAAACCGACAAACAATTCAAACTCATGTTTGCCGATATTGAAAAGAAAATCGCCTTGTCATAATCCCATAACCTTCTCATGACCAACAATTTCGGAAAACTATATCTGGTGCCCAACCTGCTTGGTGCAACAAAGCCCGAGCAAGTCATCCCTGCTGGGACACTTAGCATTGTGAAGCGCTTGAAGTATTTCGTGGTGGAAAACACGCGCACCTCTCGCCGTGTGTTGAGCCGCATCGGGATGGACAACTCCATCGACGACATCGAATTCATCGAGCTTGACAAACACAACGCCCGCAACCTCGACCTGATGGAGCACCTCGGTGCCTGCTTGCAAGGCGAGGATATGGGGCTGATGTCGGAGGCTGGCACACCTTGCGTGGCAGACCCAGGAGCCTTGGTTGTTGATTTGGCCCATTCCGCTGGCATACAAGTCATTCCATTAGTCGGCCCCAATGCCATGATTCTAGCTTTGATGGCTTCGGGCTTCAACGGACAAGCCTTCGCCTTCCATGGCTACCTGCCCATCAAGAGCCCTGAACGACAAAACGCCATCAAGGATTTGGAACGCCGTTCGATGGCCAACAACGAGACGGAGCTATTTATCGAAACACCTTTCCGCAACAACGCCATGCTGCAAGACTTGTGCAAGAACCTCCACCCTGCCACACGTGTCTGCGTTGCCTGCAACCTCACCTGCGACGACGAGCTCATCATCAGCCAAAGCATTGGGGAATGGAAAGACTACAAAGGCGACTTAAACAAAAAGCCCGCTGTGTTTCTGGTTTACAGCGAGCCTAGGAGGAACTTCCAAAGAAGGAAGTAAACTATCTGATATTCAATATCCTGTGAATTTGCAACGAAAGCCGCCAGCCAGGGTTCTGCATTACCGCTTCAACGCAGGCTTTCATGTTGACTTTTCGTTGTGTTTCGTCTTCACAAAAACACGGCTGCAAAAAACGATGTTTGGTTTCTATGCCATCATATTGCGCCAAATCCTGACCAAGATAGACAACTTTCAACTCATCGCAGTGCCTCAAAACAAAAGGTTCTAAGTCACCACCTTCAAAGGCTGATTTTGGGGAAAACGTCACCCAATCCAAATTAGTGGGTAAAGGCCGCGTTCCGTTGGTTTCGGTGGCAACCATCTTGCCCGTTTTTTGTTTCAATTCCGCCACAAAAGCCTCATCAATAAACAAAGATGGCTCGCCGCCTGTCAGCACGACCAACGGCGCAATGGGATACTTATTGACCTCATTCACAATCTCCTGCGATGACATCATCGTCCCTTCTTGGTGTTGCGTATCACAAAACGCACAACGCAAGTTGCAGCCGCTGAAGCGCACAAAGACAGCAGGTGTTCCCGTGTGGAAACCTTCGCCTTGAAGAGAAAAGAATATTTCGTTGATCTTATACAATGTTGAACTGTTGATTGTTTAATTGTTTAATTGTTTAATTGATTGGCCATCAGCTTTAACTTCGCTGAATCTTCGGTTTCAGCTCTCAGCTCAGAACACACCAAGCTGATAGCTGATTGTTGAAAGCATAATAAAATCAATCAAAATTCTGTGGCGCGTCGTCCTTGATGTAGGAAGCCTTGTTGTCGCGAGACTCCCACACATCGGCGCGGTAGCAGTTCGGGACGGTATCCACAATCCACTTGGCCAAATTCTCGGCAGTAGGATTGAAGTCCAAGACCTCATTGATGTTGGTGTGGTCGATCTTGCCGTGAATCAAACGCTTGATTTCGGTGAAATCGCACACCATGCCATTGCTGTCAAGCTTTTCAGCGCGGCAATACACATTGATCTTCCAGTTGTGACCATGCAGGTTCTCGCACTTGCTCTCATAGTCGAGATAAAGCTGATGGCAGGCGGATATTTCTAGGGTTTTTCTGACGTAATACATATTTCAGTTGTTAGTTGTTCAATTATTGTTTTGACACGGGACGGCTGAAAGCCGCATTTTCGGCAGATTATGAAAAGGATAGTCGGGTCTGTGTCTGGGTTATTTATGTTAGATTCGTGTTAGATTTGTTTCCCTTTTACGATTCGTATTCAGTGTGGTCTTCGATGCCAGCGTCGAGTAAAGCTTGACGGCGTTCGCGACAGGTGCCGCATTTGCCACAGTGTTTCTCGCCACCTTTGTAGCAGGAATAGGTCTCCGTGTAATCCAAACCTAGAGCCTTGCCATGCTCGGCGATTTCTTTCTTGCTCAAATAGGTATAAGGCGCAAAAACCGTAATGTTCTCATACGTTCCCGCCGACATGGCCTCCGACATGGCTTTGACGAAATCAGGGCGGCAGTCGGGATAGATGGAATGGTCACCGGCATGATTGGCAATCATCACACGCTTCAGTCCGTTGCTCTCAGCGATACCCGCGGCAATAGCCAACATAATGCCATTGCGGAAAGGCACCACTGTCGACTTCATGTTTTCATCATCGTAGTTGCCTTCTGGGATGTCGTCAGCGGTCATCAGCAGGGCACTCTTGAAATAGCGGTGCATAAACTCAAGCGGGATGACGATATGCTTGATGCCCAAGCGCTGGCAGTGCGTCACGGCACAGATACGCTCGCGACCGTTCTGGGTGGAGCCATAGTCGAAAGTGATGGCCATGGCGATTTCGTCCTTGAATTCATACAACATCGTGGTGGAGTCCATGCCTCCCGATATAATTATTACCGCGTCTTTCATGAGTTGTGGAATGCTGACATTAAACGTTGTTTCACCATGTCTTGATGCTCGGCATCACCATAGTTGGCGAACGGCTTGATAGAAATGCCACCACGCGGATTGAACAGGCCGATAACCTCCAAATACTTGGGATCCATCAGTCTTACCAAGTCTTTCATGATGATGTTGACACAGTCCTCGTGGAAGTCGCCGTGGTTGCGGAAACTGAAGAGGTAGAGTTTCAAGCTCTTGCTCTCCACCATCAGCGTGCGCGGAATGTAATTTATAATAAGGTGTCCGAAGTCGGGTTGGCCCGTTTTGGGGCACAGCGAGGTGAATTCGGGGCAATCCAAAGTCACAAGATACTCGTTCTCAGGATGTTTGTTTTCGAACACTTCCAAAACCTCGGGCGTATAGTCATAATTGTATTGGGTATTTTGGTTGCCCAACAACGTAACACCTTTCAACTCTTGTTCGTTTCTTGACATGGGTTTGTATTTTGGCTGCAAAAAT
>JAEEGK010022293.1_pt1 | contig 13318 bp, 9 predicted proteins | sample 8958771 | NCBI WGS metagenome assembly JAEEGK01 (sample SAMN16246547, study PRJNA631951) | gut metagenome | biome: gut microbiome; feature: rumen; material: SC-attached | host: Bos | place: Iran: Karaj | collected 2018-10 | reverse complement strand
AAAATGACTTCCGCCTGATTCGCTGATTATTTCAAAGGCCTTTTCATAAGAAAAACTGTCTTTATAACATCGTTTGCTTACAAGGGCATCAAAAACATCTGCCAGTGCCATTACCCGCGCTTCAAAAGGAATCTGTTCGCCGACAAGTTTTTCGGGATAGCCCTGGCCGTTCCATTTTTCGTGGTGATAGTGTGCGACATTGATTGCCAGCTTTTTAAAATCTTCATCATCAACTTCTTTAAGAACTTCGCCTACAATACGAGCCCCTTCGGCAGAATGCATTTTCATTTTTTCATATTCTTCGTCTGTAAATTTTCCGGGCTTTTGCAGAATGGCATCCGGGACAGCAATTTTTCCAAGATCATGCATTGGGGCGGCTTTTATAATATCGTTACAGAATTTCTCGGAAAGCTCGGAATACTCCGGCTGTGTTTTCAGATAATTCACAAAGATTCGCACACCGTCACTTGTTCTTTTGATATGACCGCCGGTTGAATTATCGCGGCTTTCAACCATGGTTGCCATTCCGGTCAAGATTGAATTCTGGACGGCCAATATCTTTTTATTATTCAAATCAATTGAAGTAATCATGTCATTAAAGGTGTCGGCAAGTTCACCAAAGGAATCGTTGCTTACAATTTTAACGCGGTTTGTATAATCACCCTTTTTAACTTTCTCTGTTCCTTCCTTCAGTTTTTTCAAAGGTGATGAATAGTACTGCTGGAAGGTAATCAGAATAACAATATCGAGCACAACAATTATTATCAGGAAAACAATAAAGCGGATATCAGATTCACCCAGCATTGAGCTTATGCTGGTGAAATAGGCAAAGCTTATAAAACTAATCGGAAAGACGCTTACGGAAATATAGAAGACCGTAAAAAGAAATCTGTTCGAAGGTTTTATGAGCCCTGGGGTTGCTGCAATCTTACCATCAGGAAAAAAGCGGGGAAGAAAAATCTTTCGATGCAGGGTTTCCATAATAAAAAATCCAAGGGTAAAACTAAAGAGGCACTCAAGGAATATGTACATGCTGGAAACCAGCAAAATGTTTTTTATTGTGATATCAAGATATTTTTTGCTGATTAAAAGCGAAATAATCTCTGCAAGATAATAATAAATCCATCCGCTTATACTGATTGAGGCATAGGCAATCGGCAGATTAATAAAGCGCTTGCGCACATTTTTTTCATTTATTGTAAGTGCATAAATGCAACAAAGAACTATTGGAATTATAAAACAGAAAGATGAAACTATAGAAACGGCCAGCCGATGCTGTGAAACCAGATTCTGATAATTTGAAAAATTATGTGATTCCAGATTTATTGATGAAGAAACCGGTATTTGAGACCCAATAAAGTTTGCAACAAAAACTACAAATCCATATAAAAATGGAATGTACCAGGTATTTTTTTTATTTAATTCCATAGAAAACATTATAGCATATTTCTTTATAAATTTATAGTTAAACCCCTCGAATTCGATGGGTTTACAGTTGTTGCTCTTTTAACTTATAGTTTCTGTTCTTGTTTCCACCCATTGCTTCAAGATATCCGAACTCGGTAAGCTGGCGCAGATAACGCTTGGCTGTTGTAGGCGTGAAATTAAAATGCCGCACAAGTTCCTCCGTCGTGATTTGTGTATTATCAGCCATAAAATGCAAAATATCGACCAGTTTCTCTGCCAGAGACGGCTTTATCGACCATTTATCGACCATTTTCTGCGTTAAAACAGATTTATCGACCATTTTCTCATTATTGTCGCTCAGTATATGTCAAGCGGTTTTTTAGAAAAAAAATGGCACCCTGAAAAATCGTCCGAAGCGACTTGCCAGGATGCTTAATGACGTTTTTTGTTGCGGCTTTCAGGACTGGAAAATCTCCGTGCTTTTTAGCCATGCGGCTACCTTCGTGGCTTCCTCGTCCAGGGGGCGGTCGTCCTTTACGAACTTGCTCATCCTGCGGACCTCGTCGTGGACTTTTTTCGCGAAGGGACTGAAATCCTCATAGCCTGCAAGGTCAATCGCCTGTACGGCTGCCAGAATGTGGGTGGCGAACTGGAGGTAGACCAAATCAATCTGCTCGGCCAGTTTTCTTGCGCTGATTGTTCCCATGCTCACCTTGTCCTGGTTCAGGGCCTCGGTTGGCGCGCTTGTCACGCTGATCGGATAACAGTAGCTCTGCACTTCACCGCGGATTGCGCTGATTGTAATCTGGGCTGCCTTGAATCCGAGTCTCAGTCCGGAGCGCGGGTCATCGTCCTTCGTGTAGGGAATGAGATTGTCGGTGAGTCCGTTGAATTTTCCGTCGATTATGATTTCAGCCTGCTTGTCGGAAAGGTCGGCGATGTTGGCGAGGGCTGTCCTCATATAGTCGCATGAGGCGCAGATGTGTCCCCCGTAGAAATTCCCTGTGTTGTAAAGGCGGCCTGCCTCAATGTCCACCAGGGGATTATCGTTCGCCGAGTTAATCTCCTCGCTGATCCATTCTCCTGCCATGCGGAGGGTGTCCCTGTACACGCCGTTGATTTGCGGGGCGCAGCGGATTGAGTAGCGGTCCTGGATTTTGTTCTGCTGCTTCACGAAAGTTTTTCCGTCCAGGGTCTGAATCTGGGTCTTCAAAAAATCTTCATATTTATAGACGCGCTTTGAGGACTTGATGATTTTGTAAATGTAGGCGGCGCTCTCCATCTGTCCCCTGTGGTTTTTGATTTTGCTCACCTTGGCGACGAAGGGCGTGTCTTTTCCGCGTGTGATCTCGCTTGTTACCGCCGTAAGGAAGTCGGAGATGTTCGCAAGACGCTCTGCCTTTTTCCACGCGAGGGAGGCTACAGCCGTCATTACGCTGGTTCCGTTCATAATTGCGAGCCCTTCCTTTGCCTCAATCAAAAGGGGCTCTATGCCCTCGGCTTTGAAGGCTTTCATTGTCGGAACGATTTTCCCCTTGTAGTAAACCTTTCGCTGTCCCATGATTACCGCGGCCACATAGCTCAGGGGTGTGAGGTCTCCGCTTGCGCCCACGGATCCGAGCTGTGGGATGACCGGGATCACATCCTTGTTCAAAAGCTCAAGCATTTTTTTTGCAAGCTCCGGGCGGATGGCACTGTGCCCACCCTTGACGTTTCCGTTCAACCTGCAAAGAAGCACCGCGCGTCCTGTCTCATGGTCAAAATAGTTTCCAAGTCCGATTCCGTGATAAGCCACAATCGTCCGCTGGAGTTCCCCCGCTTTGTTCGGGCTGATCTGGTTCGCGCAGCTGTCGCCGAAATCCGTAGTGACTCCGTAAGTCGGAACGCCCGTGGAAATATAGTCCATCAGAAACCTGCGGGATTTTTCAAGGGTCTCCCAGAATTTTTTGTCCTTGGGAAGGGATACGGCCTCATTCTTAAGGGCCACATTGTTTACATCTTCAATGGAAAGACTTTCTCCGTCAACGCATATCATAATGAGATACTTTACTTTTTTTCGAGGATTTTTTCAATACAGGCGGGGAAGTGTTCCGTCTTTTTTAGTCCTCCGCCAGTCAGAGATTCAGGCTCCCGGGGTTCAGAAGAAAATCAAATATTGAAATCACCGTGATTCCCTGCTCGGTCCTCCACAGGGGGCGCATCTCATTTACGACAATGATTTTTTTGAAGGAGTCCGGGATTTTCAAAAGCGTGGACTGTATGCGGCTCAAGTCCATCAGCGAGGTTCCTTCTCCGGCCACCTGGATGTAGTATTTCTGTCCGTCCTTTTTCGCCACAAAATCAATCTCAAGCTGTCTCCTGATTTTCTTTCCGTCCACATTCGCGCGCGTTTCAATTATGCCGGAGTCAAGCTCAAAACCTCGGCAAATCATTTCGTTGTAGATGGCGTTTTTGCAGCTGGCATTATTGTCGCTGGTATTTTCATCGCCCGGCTCTTTGGCAGCCCTGAGGCTTAAAAAGGCATTTCGGATTCCCAGGTCGCTGAAATAATACTTCGCTTGGGTTGAAATCTCCCTGCGTCCCTTTATCTCATGGCAGCCTGATTTTTTCACAAGAAACGCCTCCTGCAAATAAAGCAGGAAATTTGCGATTGTGGGCATGGTGGCCCTTTCCGTCCCGGTTTTTTCAAAGGTCTCCAAAATCTTCTGCGGATTGACGGATTCCCCGCACTTTGAGGCAAGAAGCTCCAAAAGCGATTGCAATCCCTTTTTGTTTCGGATGTCATAACGCTCGCAGAGGTCCTTGAGGTAAACGTCCCTGATCATTTTCTCAAGATAGGCTGATTTTGCATTTCCGTCGCTTTCAGAAAGTATGTGGGGAAGCCCGCCGTAAGTCAAATATTCCTTCCATGCCTGCTCCAGCTCTTTTTTTGAGGCCGCATGATACTCCGAAAACGAAAGTGGAGCGACATGGATTTCTTCTCCGCATCCCTGAAAATCGCTCATTATATTGGAAGAAAGATAGCGGGAATTGCTTCCGGTCAGGTAGATGTCCACATTCTGCATCTTGTTCAGTCGGTTCAGGACGGAATATAGAGCGGGACTTGCCTCGGGGTTTTTTATTTCCTTTTTTGATATTGCGTCGGGGGCCTCATCAATCAGGACATAGTATTTTTGGTTTTCGTCGCGGATTTTTTCACGGATATAGGCGTATAATTTCTCGGGATCGCAGTATTCGCGGTATTTTTCGTTGTCCAATGGCACAGCAATGATGTTTTCTTCATCCACGCCGGACTCAATCAGGTGGTCATAGAAGAAATAGAAGAGGAGAAAGCTCTTTCCGCATCTCCGGATTCCCGTAATCACCTTGATAAGGCCGTTATTCATGGAATTTACGAGGATTTTCAAGTATTTTTCCCTTTCTATCAGCATTTTTCGATCCTTTAATTTTAGAAATTTGGTTATAACGCCTTTTGTCTAAAGTATAATCCCTTTCAGAAGCATAATCAAGTTGAAAATGGAAAATCCCGCATTTTTCTTTAAAAATCGTGTTTTGACGTTTTTCTTGTTTTTCTATGTGTGATGGAGGATTTAATTATATATAAACGGTATTGTTACCGATATTATAAAATAAACAAGCTAAATGCCGGGACCGAAATTCCATCCTGTTCGACATTTAGCCTGATAATAAATTTAGCTGCTTGGCTCAGTTTACGCAGATTGCCGGAACAATGCCCTTACCATCTGCATCCACGGTATCTTCCTCAATTGCACCCACTGTTTTTACAATGGCGCTTCTATGGGTTTTCTCGTTGTAGTAATTGCCTTCAAAGTAACGAACAACCCCGGGAGTACGGGTAAGCCATTCCACAGCACCGGTCACCAAATCTTCCGTTGTATTGTGATTGATGGTGTTTGCCTTTGCAAAATCAGTGGAAGTGCGGACAAGCTCTTTGCAGGTCTGGTCCAAATCAAACCAGTTCCATTCCTGTCCTCTCAAAGACATCTGTCCTGCCTGCTCCAAAGTCAGCTTCGCGGGGATTCTATTAAATCCATAGTTTTTGTTTATGATCTCGGCTCCACTAAGCAAAAAGACTTTGTCCTTTGTGGTATTTGAAATGCTTCCGGGCCACTTGAATTTTTTGTTGCTCAAAGGATTTCCGCCCTGATACAGTATTAAATCATAGTTTTCATATGTACAGTGATCAAAAATATTCTCTATGGACGTACTTTTATAGCTGTTGTCAACATTTGTTACAGCAATCTGTGACTGCAATTCAGAAGTAAAAGCCGTCTGCAAAAATCCTTTCGAGACAAAATCATTTACCACGTGCTCATTCTCTCCTCTTTTATCCCTTGTGGTGTAGGAAAGTCCGTTCAGATACGCACGTATGCGGCTGTACTCGTAACTGCCGTGAAGAACAAGCGTTCCATCTGACTTGGTTCTGAGACTGTCATCAACATGAAGAACAAGCTTATCCCCGGACTGAGGCATTTTTTTTCCAAGACCGGTGGCATCACCATTCACGTCATAATACCTTCCTGAAATCAAAGCCGCTTCTGCAAGCAAAAGTTTTTTTCCGCTTCCGTTGTAGTTGGTCGTAAGAACCCTCCACTTAATCGGCTCGACCTTGAAATATGCGGTTTTTATAGTCCTTACACGTGTGCCGTCGCTAAAGCAGTATCCCTTGCCGCCTTCACTTCCTGAACCTGGAACTACCTTGGACTTTGCATACCAGAATCCGTCGTTTCCTTTGTAATATGTGTATGCTCCCATCACCGCATATTTTGATTCATCAACCGTCACAGAACTTGCCTTGATTGTCTGAGGCCAGTCACCGAACAAAACATAGGTTCCGCTTTTACCTACAGAGCCGTCGGTACCGGAAGGAAGCACTGTATATGGAGTTCCCTTAAACTCAAGTGATGACGAAGCTTTTGCATAGGCACTGGTCGAAGCATTTGTCGCATTCGAAGTGCTTGATGTGGACGAGCTTGATGAGGATGAACTTGATGTGGATGAAGAGCCGGATTTTTGTGCGCTGGAGTTTGCGGAAGATGATGATGAAGAGCCGCTATTTGTACTTGCAGTCGCTGTGTCCTCGGCAAAAAAAGTGTCCATCGCTTCAAGCATGGCCTCAAAACTTTCACATGAAGTAAATGCAAAAGCCATTACAGCCGCCGCCAAAAAACCAAATATTCTCTTATTTCTTTTCATGCTTTATTTCCCCCTGGTTAAAATCACTTTCAAACAACACTAGTATTCTATGGTTCTGGAACCCCAGTTTATTATCTCGCTTTCGTAGTTCAGCACAGGATGCTCATAATCCTTGAATTTCTTTCCCTCAAAAGTTGGTGGAGTCTGAACCAGAGGAGCTGCGGCAACAAGATCCATCCATCCAAAATAGCGGAGGAAAAATCCCTCGACAACGTTTTCTACATATATCATTGCGGAAATATATTCTCTGGTCATCTCTCCTCCGTTGCGGATTGCCTCAATGTCATTTACATATCCAATCAGCTGGGAGATATATCCCTTTTCTTTGTTCAGATACGGCGTTATTTTTTGAATCCAGCGTTTTAAAATCTGCTGATTATATGACTGCACTTCCAAAAGCTCCGATTTTCTTCCATCAATAAACCACTGCGGTGTCTTTTTTGGATTTTCAGACTTTGCCCTTGCAACAAGATCGGCATCCATCTGCGCAATTTTCTTGCACTGGGAAGAGACAAACCACTCACGGCACAATTGCTTTCTGAACGGAGCGAACTCATTGAAATATGGTTTGTAGCACACGATGCCGTCAAATACAGACAAAAACTGCCTGTACCCCTCTTCGCTGGTATTAAAACTCCATCTGCGGTTATAGCTGTTATTTTGCTCCTTGGACACCACTTCAGCTAAGGCAGAAGCTTTTTTTATAATCGCATTGTATTTGTCGGCATTTGGATCGAAGTGAAGCTCAGTGTCATAGGGAAGTCCCCTTGCGGCACGAATGGCATTTTGCATCTGGGCATCGTCGAGTTTTTTACGTACCGCAGAAAGTTCGTCTTTAAACTTGGACGCATAATTTGGAACTGCATCACAATAAATGAGCATGAGATTTCGGTGCGCGGCCATTTCTTCCCTCGTGTCAATCTTGCTGAGCTCCGGTATGGACGGCAGATTTTTATACGCTTCCGCATACGAGCTATACGAGAGTGCTTTTATCTGATTTTTGGTGTCTTTTTTGGATCTGTCGATTTCGGACTCAACCCATAGATATTCCGTTTCCATGTAGCCACCCAATTCCTGGGCGAAGTTGCGGTTTTCCCTTGCCACATATCCGCTTGAGTCCGGTGTGGAATTTACGTTGACGCTTGCTTTTGTCACTGAGCTTGACGCGGATGTGCTTGTGCTCGAAGCTGTGTTTGCTGATGCGCTTCTGTTTGATGTAGAGCTTGATGTTTCCTCAGTGTCGTCCTCAAAAATCGCCGCAAGTTCGTCCAATGTCTCGCAAGAGCTGAAAATCAGGCCAAACGAAAGCGCAGCGGCCAAAACAATTTTTGCTTTTAATCTGTTCATGTGTTTCTCCCCGGCACTTAAAAGTTTCAAGTCATTGCTTTCATTCTAAGGGAGCTTTTTTGCACTGTCAATAATTATTTTGAGATTTTGGATATTTTCAAGGGATTGGACTTCACGCCTCTTTCGCAGCCTGATTGACCGAGTGAGCGATGAGCATTTGCCCAAGGTAATAGAGCACGAGGGTAATGCCTGCGAACACAAGATTTTTGACGCTCCCGAAAGCGACCAGCATCAGGAGGATGTCCGATGTGCTGAAAAAGAAAGCCCCTGCCGCAAAAAGGATGACCGGTGGACGCGGATTTGAAAGGAGATAGCTGAACGCGCTCGTGGTCAAAAATGCGATGACTCCCACGTAGATGATTCCGGCAATCTTGAAAAGCGTCGTTACCTCAAGGATCCGGACGTAAATCAGCACGATGCTCACTGCAATCAGCATGGCGGCTGCAAGGCTTGTGATGACATGTCTGCATTTCGGTACCGTCGCAATCAGATAGAAAATGTGTCCGCTCAAAAAGCAGATTATTCCGATGAAAAAAATCGGCTGGGAGACGCTCGTGAAAACAAAACGCAGGGTCAGGAAGATGTCGCCGAGCATACCCAAAAAGAGTCCGGTGCAAATCAGAGCGCCCGTGGATTTACCGAATGTGGATTTTGACCCGGGATTTTCAGCGGATGATTTTTTCAACCTGTGATATCCGATGAGCCCTATGAGCACGAAGATGAGTGAGGCGATGGTCTTGAGTATGGCGGTCCGCACGGCATTTTCAAAGCATGAGGAAGCGATGAAAAGTCCTTCGAAAACGAAGCCTATAAGTGAAAGTACGCATAATAAGATTGAGTGATTCATTTTTTTCTCCTTAAGAGGCGGAAAAGACAATCTTGAATCCTTCCTCGTCATTTATCATGCGACCCCGAAGTCCCTTTGAGTCTGTTCCCTCAAGTATGTACTTCGCCAAAAGATTTCCGCTTCCGTCGCAGTTCACTTCATGGGACTCATAGCAGTTTATGAGGAGCGTAAAAATCTCTCTTTTCATCTGTGTTTCCTTTATCCTTGTTTTTAGACGTCTCCATAATATCATTTTCCGGTAGATTTTGCCTATATATAATAGAAGAAAATCGTTGTGTTTTTTCAGAACGTGCTTTATAATTTTCAAAGTTACCTCTAAAAAAACTCGGAGACTTGAGATGAAAATAAACGCGAGATTTTTTCTTGTGCTCAGCGCGGTTTTTTCTTTTGTGGCATGCAGCTCGTGCAAGGATGGCGGAATCGGCTTCGGTAAAAAGAAAAGCGCTGCTAGTGTCTCTCTTTCGGAGCAGGCTGAGACTTTGGATTATATTTTTGACAATCAGACTCTGGGAAGCACTGTCGTCACGATCAAACGCAGCGAGTGGGACAGGCTCTGTGATTATTACCGTTTTTATTATAAAAATGAGACCTGTGTTCATGCGGAATCCTATTCTTACGAAAAGAGGGGGAAATCCTGGCTGATTGAGAACGTGGGATTCCGTCTCCGGGGAAACACAAGCCGTTACTGTCCGCAGGGTGTGGATAACGGCCGGGAACAGGGGCAGATGAGCGCGGAATGGAACCCGGGGTATTACGACTATGCAAGCCGTCCGAACAGCGATTACAGGCAGACACATTTCAAGGTGGTCTGCGAGGAGTTCTTGCAGGATGGCGGGGAGCAGAGACTTGCGGGCTGTCTTAAGGGCATGGCATTAAAAAGACTGGACGACGGATGCGGAAGGGAAATCTTCTGCTACGATTTTTTTCATAAGAACGGAATCTGGACGGCACCGAGGGCATGTCACACGCGGCTTTTTATCGACATAATTGAGGACAAGGGCGATGGATCCACCACAAGGATTGACTACGGCGTCTACGAGATGTTTGAGGAAGTCAACTCACAGTCTCTTAAGGCAAGGACCGAAAAATCAATCTCGGCGGATAACGCATGGAAAAACGCAAAGGGCAATCTCTGGAAGTGCATGAGCGACCTGACCGACGGCTCACGGAATGACATCGGCGTGGAGGAGCACGAGCTGATTCTGGATGAGGACAGAAATCCGGTCGGCAAGATAGAGAGCTCATTTGGCCTGGACTTGAAGACAAACAAGAAAAATCTTTGGAAGGCAAAGGAAGAGCTCCGGGGATTTATAAGGGACTTGAACGCGCTCAGGATTCCTTCGGGCGAGGACGATAAAAAATCAATTTCGGAAATCAAGAAATTTTACGAAAAATGGTTTGACGTGGATTTTTTCCTGAGGACCTACGCGGTGAGTCTCATCTGCGGAATGGATGACGACTACTGGGGAAACAGCAACAATTATTATCTTTACTTTGACACGGCCTCCGAGGACTCTTCCGGCAAGGTCTATTATATCCCCTTTGATTACGACAACACTCTGGGATGCTCAATCAGCGAGGGCGGTTTCAAGCACAATCCCATGGACTGGGGGCGGGGAAAAAATCGGCCGCTCATGGACAAGCTTCTTGCGGTTCCTGAGTACAAGGCAAAGTTCGCGAAGTACCTGATGGATTTTTCCGCCGAGGACTCTTACTGGAACTTCGGACGGTGCAGCAGGCAGTTCAGGTCATGGGTCAGGATGATAGGTCCCTATTTGAAGAGCAAGGATTTGAGCTATCGTGGAGTAGGGGTCTCGGAGTTCAGGGACCACACATGGCAGCCCGGAGGATATTTTTTAACCGAGGAGCCCAACGTGTTCGACGCGACGAGGGACTATATCACGCGATGGCTCACCGGGGGCATTAAGTTCCTGACAATCTCGGCTCAGGATGATTATGATGGCGGAATCAAAATCAGTATGGAGAATATCCCTACCGCCGCCGCTGTCAGACGGGTGTTCATAAACGGAAAGCTTGCCTGTGAGCTGGGGCTGATTTGGGAAAACGATGTCGGAAGAATTTCCGAGCATATTTCAGATCCTGAGTGGGTTTATCCGTATACGGAGGCCGGAAAGACTTATGAGGTGAGGGTCGCGTATCTGGACCGGAAATATAACGTGCTTGAGTCTTCGAATGTGCTTGTGGTCAAGGCAAAAGGCGGGGAGGGGGAATTCTGTCTTTTGAACGAGCCTTCGTATACCATTGAGAAAAATGTCTTGAAATTCAATCCTGAGCCTGTCCTGAAAATCGGGTCGGAAAAAGCCTCTGAAAAGGACAACTGGGACAAATATTATGTCCTTGAGCTTACGACTCTGGAATGGGAATATCAGGGCTGGAACTACCTCGGCCACTCATGCAATAATTTTGATTTTTCCGCGCACACTGCCAGGGACCTTTCGCCGGACAAAACGCTGATGTTTGACCTTTATTACGTCGTCTCAAATTCCACCTACGGAAACTACAGGCTGGTCATTTACGAACAGAATGAGACTCATTTCAAGCTTACGGATTAAAAAAAGACAAAAAAATTTGATAAATTAGAGAAAAAAGGTGGTTATCCGCGGTAAAATGTTGTACAATGTTAAAGATTCCCTAAAGATATGATTTTTTTGGGGGGTCTTTGCTAAAGGTTTCATCGAATGCGAGGGCGTTCTTTGTTTTCATTCCGAGTTTATAAAGTAGGATGGTAAAAATGAATCTTTTCCAATTGTACATGTTGTTTTTCGGATTTTCCACCGTCGTAGGAGTTCCTCTCCTGTCTTCATTTCAGGTCACACAGATAAAAAACTCCACCTGGGGTGACTGGGCCGGAAGCCTTGGTGCCACTCTGGGACCTGCCACGGGAATTTTTGTGCTCATCTGCGTAATCACTTACGTCATCATCAAGCCGCTTCTTGCGATCATAGAAAAGGCTGAGCATGAGGATGTCACTCAGGAGGACAAGGCGACCGTGGAAAAAGTTTTCGGCAGGCTGAAGTTGATTACGACTATTTCCCTTATGGTCGGTTATCTTCTTGGAAACGGATGCACGATCATCATCAAGACGCTTGCGGGAAAAGTGAATTACCGCAAGTCTGACCTGGCCATAATCATGGTGCTCATTATCCTCTATGGATTTCTTTCGGTGCAGTATTCGGTGAACTGTTTTATAAGCGTGGCCCGTAAGGAGCTTCTCAAGCTTAAGATTACATCTTCCGACGGGTTCAAAAAGACGACCGTTTCCAGCACTATGGCGCAGACTCTTTTCATCACCATCGCAACCGTGGCATGGCATGTTTTCTGCTCGGGCTACAGTGCGGTAAGACACGGCTGGACCCTGAATGTTTTCCGGGGCAAGGTTCTGGTCGCGTTCATACAGGGAATTCTTTTGTGCGTTCCCCTAATCATATTGATTCTCATCAACCTTCGGAGAAGATTCGCAATGACGATCGGCCAGGTAATAAGGCTCAGGACCGAGGGTGATTTGAGGAGCCGCATTCACATCGGAAATTTTGACGACTTCGGGCATCTCATGTCCGAGGTGAATCTTCTCATGGACACTTTGAAATCCTCGCTCTCAAACTTGCAGCAGGAAATTCTTTCCGTTGACTCGGGTGCCGAGGAGCTTATGAACGTGACCCAGAACTCATCCGCGGGAATCACCGAGATTGCTTACAGTTTTAATGCCATGAGCAAGGAGTCGACCAACCAGAGCGAGCTTCTTAATTCGGTGAACTCAAGCGTGGCGAAGCTGAGCTCCGATGCCCTCAAGGTGAGCGACTTTACGAAGAGCCAGTCAAAGTCCGAGCAGGAGAATGCCCTTTCAATCAAGGAGATGGTCACTAATTTCAATTCAATCACGAATCTCATATCAAGGGCGCAGACGCTTTCCTCCGAGCTTACTGAGGAATCCATTTCGGGTAGCGAGGAAGTCAAAAAGACGCGTGACGTCATTGATGAGATTTCTGAAATGTCCAAGAAGATGATCGAGGTCATCAAGGTGATTCAGTCGGTCGCTTCTCAGACTAACCTTCTTGCCATGAATGCTGCAATTGAGGCGGCACATGCGGGAGAGGCAGGACAGGGATTCAGTGTCGTCGCGGATGAAATCAGAAAGCTTTCCGAGTCTACCCAGAGATCGGCAAAGGACATCAGCAACCTTATTAACGAGATTGCGAAATCAATGGAGTCCGGGGCGGCAAACATGGAGCTTACGAGCGAGGCATTTTCCAAAATCCAGAAGGACATCGGTGAGCAGAGCCGTGTGGTCACTGAGATTTCGGAGACGGTTTCCAAGCAGTCCGACGATGCGAATAACATTCTTTCAAATACGAACGTAATCGTAAAGCAGATTGAGCAGGTTGATGAGCTTGCGAGGGACCAGGCCGCTTATACCGAGACAATCAGGGACAACATCAGCGAGATAGTAACGCTTGCAAGTCAGGTTAACGAGTCTGTCCA
>JAEEGK010022292.1_pt1 | contig 13318 bp, 9 predicted proteins | sample 8958771 | NCBI WGS metagenome assembly JAEEGK01 (sample SAMN16246547, study PRJNA631951) | gut metagenome | biome: gut microbiome; feature: rumen; material: SC-attached | host: Bos | place: Iran: Karaj | collected 2018-10 | reverse complement strand
AAACGACACCGGAAGAAGAAAGGCTGCTGGCTCATTTCTTCCGTCGTGAGGATGTGCCGGAAGATTTGCAGCAAGACAAGCAACTCTTCCTATTGCTTGCACAGACATCCGACCAAGAGATGCCGCAAGACATAGCCGAGGAAATCACCGCTTTTGTGAACAACCTCGGGCAAACGAAGATACAACCACTTATCCCGGAAGACAAACAGCGCAAAGGTGTGATCTTCCGTTTGAAAACACCTCCGAAGATGTGGTATCGCGTAGCGGCAACGGTGGCTATTCTTCTCGCGATAGGTGGCGGCATGTTCGTATATCAGCAACGGACATTTGCAACTGACCCGTTCCGCGATACATGCGCCACGCCGGAAGAAGCCGCTGCACAGATTCAAAGGGCAAATAGTATGATTGCCAAAGCCACCGAACAATGTATGGCTCCGACGAGCAAAGCTTTGCGACAAGCGGACGCCACAAAACAAGTAATCAACCAATACATTAACTTCTAAAACTCAAATACAATGAAACGTATTATTATAGCGATATGCATCATTGCCTGCTCCCTTTCCACGCAGGCGCAAAATCAAATCTTCAGCAAGTATGCGACCATAGACGGAGTTGACTTTGTATGCATCAACAAAGCCATGTTCGGCCTCGGCACAAAAATGATCAGTGTCGCAGGAGGTGGTGAGGATTTGAGCAAGTTAGGTTCTCTGGACAAAATGCTCATCATCAGTTCTGACAGTGACGGAGGTAAAAAGCAGATTGATAAAGACATCCGGACACTTTCGACCGACAAGGACTACGAAGTTTTGATGACCAGCCATTCTTCTGGTGGCGACAACATGTTCATTTTCACGAACAAACGCAAACCGCACGAACTCATCATCGGCACTATTGGAAAAGATGATAGTTCGATGGTAGTCGTTGTTGGCGACTTCTCCAAAGAGGACATCAGCAATTTCCTTAACCAGTAAGTAATCTTAGATATACAGCAACCGCTTGGCAGTTTGTAAGCAATTTCTGAATACCTTACATGTTTGTTAATACCCCGCTATACCTGCCAAGCGGTTGCTGAATATTTGCTCAAAGACAAATAATCTGCTCTTTTCCATAAAGAAGGCTTTGTAGCGACCGTTCTACGGCTATCAAAGTTTTTTACCAAATTTCTTCATACCATAGTATGTAGAACGGTTGCTCTATGCCTCATTAAACAATCATAATCAATAATTTATATCTGGATATATAAAGAACGAGGAAGATGTTGCATGATCCAATGTATAATTCTCCATCGTTTTGTTACGATAGCGACATTTTTCTTCTTGGCTACAGCATTTATGATTTGTTTTGCTACTTTTTCCGTCGGCATCACCCAAAACAAGCCACTACCTTTAGCCATCCTTGTATTAACAAGTCCGGGTCTAATGTCAGTTATAAGAATAGGTAATTTACTTTTATATGCTTTTTTGTATAATGCCTCTATATAATTTATTTGATATGCTTTAGAAGCAGAATAAGAAGGAGCCAAAGGCTCACCACGGAGACCGCCACACGAACTGAGTATTACCAAATGCCCACCGGACTGCTCTTCATACTTCTTGTATATTGTATCAACACAAAATGTCCAACCTACAATATTAACATCAATGGTTTGTTTCTCTATCGCAAAATCAAGTTCCGAATTAAAATCTCCTATTCCGGAACATATAATAGCCAAATGAATGGTTCCCCTAAAAATATCAGAAAGAAGGCGACCTGTCTCTTCAATGTTTGATATGTCACATTGTGCTATTCGTATGTTTGAAGAATATTGGGAAAGTTCGCGAAGTAACGGCTCGCGACGTGCAACTGCAATGACTTCATTTCCTTTAGTTGCATACTGCATAGCAAGTTCTCTACCTATACCAGAACTGGCTCCAATAATTAGTATTCTCATATTTTGCAGAACTTTTACAATGATATTCCTATTTGTTATGCTCTTTCATATACTTTACACTGCAAAGTTACTGCTTTTTTCTGATATATGCAAATATATTTTACTTTTTCAGAAAGAATGAGTAGAAATCTGTCAAAACAACTAGTACAAAATAAATAATCGTATGAAAACAAAACTATTTCTTTTCGCGGCGATGCTCTGTGTAGCAATGACCGCAACGGCGAACAATGCCAAAATATCCGGTCGTATCAAAGATGCAAACGACAAGTCAGCCATCATCGGCGCAACCGTCTTGCTGATGCAGGACACGGTGCAGATAGCCGGAACCACGACAGACAACAGCGGCAAATTCACCATTGATGCCGGAAATGGTGATTACGTCTTGGAACTTTCCTATATCGGTTATGAAACCATCAGTATGGCGTTGACCGTAAACGAAAACACCCACATCGGCGACATCCTCATGCAAGAAGGAGCAATGGAACTGGGTGAGGTAGTCGTTGAAAGCCAAGCCATTATCCAGAAAGTAGATCGGCAAATCCTTCTACCATCCAAAGAGCAGATGCAGGCTTCCTCAGATGGCGTTTCTCTGTTACAGAACTTGCAAATTCCGCGTATCGTAATCAGTCCTATTGACAATTCCGTCAAAACGCTTTCTGACGAGAGTGTGCAGTTACGCATCAACGGTGTAGAGGCAAGCACGGCAGATGTAAAAGCCATCAACCCGAAAGATATTATCCGCGTGGAGTACCACGACCAACCGGGTGTGCGCTACAACGGTGCGGCTGCTGTTGTTGATTACATCGTCAAACACCGCAACACCGGCGGTTCGCTCATGCTTGCAGGAACAAACGGCTTGACCCTGCCGGGTATTGGTAATTACTACCTGGCAGGTAAGGTACATTTTGGCAAATCGTCTATACAAGCAGTCGCCACTTATGCGCCATTTGATATTTATTGGACGCGTACCAACAATGAGACCTATAATTTCAGTACGGGCAAGGTTGAGAACAACGAAGTAGGAGAACCTACACGTTATAAGACCTACCCTGTAAATGTCTCATTGAATTACAACTGGACAAACGGCGACAAGAACATGCTGAATATCCGCTTGCGTGATAATATGGCATACACACCTTACGGACCATCTGACCGCGACAGCCGTCTGTATCAGCCAACGGATTCATTTGAGATACACGATCACGACAAAAGCAGCAGTCAATCACCGTCACTTGACATTTACTATCAGCATAACCTGCCGCACAAGCAGCACTTGTATTTTGATGTGGTCGGCACGTATATCAATACCCACAGCGACCGCCGATTCCTACAAACGCCGCTTCGGGGCTCGGCTTCGACAGATACGACCGATGTAATATCGCGTGTGAGAGGAGACAAGTGGTCTCTCATCGGCGAAGCCATCTATGAAAAGGAATGGGAAAATATCATGCTAACCGTAGGTGCACGGCATAACCAACAGTGGGTGAAGAATACGTATTTAGGCAGCACCGAAGCGACCGTAAACATGACCACCGGAGAGACATACGCGTTTGCAGAAATGCGGCACAGAGTGGATAAGTTCTCGTATGTGGTAGGTATCGGAGCCATGCACACCCTTATTGAGCAAGGCGGGCAAAAGCAAAGCACATGGATAGCCCGACCGCAACTGACCATGAGTTACGATTTCGGCAAAGGTTGGTTCTGGAAATACAAAGGCTACGTGTCCGGCTATCAACCGTCTTTGTCTCAGTTGTCCGATATTACACAACAGATTGACAAGTACCAAATGAGGCGAGGCAACCCAAACCTGAAATCCGTCATGTACGTGTCGAATGAGATGGAATTCTCGTGGCAGTCCAAACATGTCAATCTAAACCTTTGGGCAAACTACAGTTACGACCACAAACCCATAATGGAAGAAACTTACGAAGAGATCATAGACGGCTCTGCGTACGCCATCCGGACGTATGACAATCAGCGCGGCTATCATAAAGTGAATATCTCACCAAGTTTGCAGGTTAAACTGCTTGATAATAGATTGATGTTCAATGTCTCACCGTTTGTCAAATACATGGTCAGCCAAGGCATTCACTACCACCATGAGCATGTCAATTACGGTGTGCGTGGCGGCATCTTCTACTTGCTGAAAGGTTGGCGGTTCTATGCCGATGTAGTCACGGCGCAGCATAACTTATGGGGCGAAACGCTGACCATCGGCGAGTTGACGCACGACATAGGCATCAACTATAATTCGGAGCATTTTGGTTTTGGTATTATGATGGTTAATCCGTTCTCGCCGCATGGTTCCAGAACCGTCACAAAGGACTTGTCTGCCCTTGCCCCGACTGCCAATACCGCCGTTATGCAGAACTATCGTCAAGTGCTGATGCTCAATTTCAACGTCAATCTGGACTTCGGTACCAAGCACAACGAGGGCTGGAAACGTATCGACAACGAAGATAAAGAAAATGGTATCTTGAGTGGTACAAAATAAGTATTGAACATGACGCACGAGCAGTTTACGCAAATATATTTACCGTTCAGCGGAAAGATGTATGCACTGGCATACAACCTGCTCCGTAACCGTGACGAGGCGCGTGACTGCGTGCAGGATGTGTACGCGGAACTATGGAAAAAACGTGACACCATAGAACCGGACAAACCACCACTTCCCCAAGCAAAAGAGGGGAGCAATGGCATGAGATTTGAGGGAGTTTTAGAAAAATTGCAATGAACCCACACGGATGTGTGGAAAAGTGAAAATGTGAATTTTCACTAATCGTGCCCTTGTGGCTAAGAAATGTGAAATTGTGAAAGTGCCCGGTTTTCCCGAGCACTTTCTGTTGACTACAACTTCCGCCACGTCTTGTTGCCGCAGGGTTCGATGCGGCGGTTGTTCTTCCAGCGGTTCAGCACCATACTGATGGCGGCGGTTTTCACGGATTGGTTCTTGCGCGCACGGAGCTTGATCAGGTCGCCAGTGGTGAACTCGTTGGGCAGCAAGGAGAGAAGTGACGAGGCTGCACCTCTGTCGCTGATGGCATCAAGTGCGCCGGTTAGTTCCTGTTCCATCTGTTCGCCCCAGAGTTCCATCTGGTTGCGGAAGATGTACTCCGCTACCCACTCGGCGAACTGACCGACCACCTTTGTGTACTTCTTCCCTTCCAGCAGGTAGCACAACATCCCCGCACGAAACCCCATCACACCCGCACGACGGCGCAACGTATCCATCGCATGACTGTCCGCATCAATAGCCTGTTGGCGCTTCTTCTCCAGCCAATCAGCAATCACCGTTCCGACCTGCGGACAAACGATCGTTCCTTGTTCGGCATCGAGTTGCCGCGCCCAGCGGATGATTTCCGCTTTCTCACTCTCGCTATACGGCGCAAAAACAGGTATCTCCGTGAAACTAGTATCCGGCAACTGCGCAAAGCACACACGCGTCGCCAGTCCGTTCTCCAAGTCCTTAAAGAACCTCCGCATCGAGTTCGGTGTTCCCGTCAGCAGCAGGTTGTAATACACCTTGATGTGCGCATTGAACGAAGCATCGCTCATATACGCCTGCCCATACTCGGCATTGTCGAACGCTAGTCGGTATATATCGCTTTTCTGGCTCCAAACGCCGGCTCGCTCACTCTTCACCAGCGTGTCCATCTCCTCGCCAATACCGATGAGGTGTTTGCCTTCCGCGTAGGTCAGTAGTTGCAGCAACTTCGCGATACTGATAGCCACACCGTTGTTCCTCGGACACGCATGCGGATCTTCCGGTTGGTTCTTGCTGTTTTTACTTGCCCGCAACTTCTCCTTGTACGCCTGCTCCTTCTCCCGCTCAATAGCATCCTGCTCGTTGATGGGCGTGAGGAGAAGATCGAGCGGTTTGCGGATGAAGGACTTACCGGACGCAGCAGGTGCGGTGATACAGGAGAAGAACGAGAGGGACTGGATCTGGCGGTCAAGGTACTCGAAACGGATGCGGGTGGCCAACGTGCCGAGGACAGGAAGCGAGGCTATGACCATGGCAGGACGAAAGTCTTCGGGAAGTCTTCGACACACCAGTTTGAGCAGCCGCGGGAGTTCGGGGAGCGGGAGATCGGTGGCTTTGCTATTTGTCATTTGTGATTTGTCATTTGTCATTTCGCGCTCACATATAGCGATGGCAGACTGGAGGACGATGGGCATCTCGGACTTACGTGGACGACCGATTGCGGAGGAGATAGCTTGGCGGCGTTCCTGCTCGGGCAGACCGAAGTCGGGAAGGATGCGCAGGATGAGTGCGGCATCGAAGTCGCAGATGTACCGCATGTAGCACGCGAGGGAGAAATAGACGGTGTTACGTTCGCCTACTTCCGCGCCGTCGGCTGCTCCGATGGAGAGCATGAGCTGTTGGATGATGTCGCGGTAGGGGATGCTGCGATATGAGAGACCGGCTGCGCCGGTGTCGGAATCCCATTCCGACGCAATGGACGAAACTTCTTGGTGCGGAGGCAAAGCGAGTTGTCGACTATTAGTCGACGCAACGGAAGAATCTTTCTCGCTCATGAAATCGCGAGCACATGACACTTCACGATCGGCGAAGAGGTCGGCGGCATAGATCCAAAGGATATAATCGCGCGGAACGACATAGGAAGCACGGGCGAGATCTTTGGTGACCGCATCGTACTCCTTGATTCCGAGAGCGGTAGCGATCCTTAATTGCGCTGCTTCTATACTTTCGAGCGCACTCGAATCAGATTCGGGACTAACTGACGAAGATAGGGGCAAACGCTCGCCGATGATACGGAGACCTTGACCGGAGGCGGTGATGGCAACCAGATAGATGCGGTTGTCGGAGAGGAGCTGCTTGTCGAGGGCGTTGAACCAGTCGCGGGGATTGGAGACGTGATCGACATCGAGCATGGCGAGACCGGAGGGGATGGCATCGGCAGAGATGCGCTTGCCGTTACGGAAGGATGCGGCATGCGGTATGATGATCGGCAGACGCTTCTTCAAGGCTTGCTTGCGATCGGCATAGTCGGCTGCTGACGGGTCGAGCTTGGCTATCTGGTCGCAGATGTTCTTTACTACGGGCGAATCAATCAGTTCGTCCCATTTCTCGGGTGTACACAATTGCGGTACACCGGCATTTACTTTTTCTTGATATTGAAACATAATGATATATAAGTAAAATGTTAAACAATTTGATGATATGCGAACATTGCTGGATGGCTATCCGCCAATCATGGCGGATGCAATAGAGCCATCCGCAATGGACGCATATTTGGTTAGTGGGGAATGCCTGAGGGTTTGAGGCGACAGGGGAAGAGGTGGCGATCGGGGACGTTGGCGGATTTGCGGGCGTTGTATTTGCCTTTCGACGATTCCTCGATAGCCTCATGGACTGTCTTGGCTCGTGTCCAGTCGCAACCAACGGCGTGAATCTCGTCATGTTCCTCCGGATACTGCTTGCGTTGCCGGATGGCACGTTTGTGTACGGCGTGCTGCATCTGTTTCCACTGCTCCTCGGAGACTTCCAGTTTGTCGATACATAGCGGGTCATATACATCGCAGTCGAGCATCCATGGGTTCATCGTCATGGAGCAATGTGTCTTGAGTGGTCCGTTGAAGCCTCGTACAACTCCGCTCTCCTCGTAGAACGGGCAGGCGCTACTACACTTCGCGCCTCCCCCTTTTCGGATTGCTAATATCAGCATATTGCCTCCATTTCTACGATACGGTCGCCCATGAGTTCGGCTTCGGATTCGAGTGCATCCGCGAGCCATGTGTTCTTGTCGAACTCCGTGAACGGGAAATAGAAATACACGTGTGCGCCGTAGTCATCAACACTGATTTTGCCGTGTGCGGTACGATCCAGCGTGGTGCGTTTCTGGCTCGGTCCATCAGCAGGACGTTTCGCCCTTTCGATAGCGAGGAAATTATCCTCGTCCACGAATGTGAGTTTGACATCGCGTGACTCACCGACATTAATTACTGACTCGTTCCCTACGAACTTGATGTTACGCATGATGAACGTGTTCTTTACTTCAGCCTGGGCTGCTTTTTCTACTTGCGATTTTACAGTCGCCTTCTTTGAAGATTTACTTGCCACCTTTTTCGTGGACTTTTTAGCTATTGAAGCTTTCATTACTATATCGCAGGTGTGGGTTATCCGTGACCAACGTGGTTCATCGGGGCACGCCTACACCCTACGAAGAAAAGGCTGTAAATTTCGGCATAAATTTCGGCATTGGAGCGTCGAAAAAGGTTTAGACAACACCCTAATGGTATAAAAATAAGAATCGGAATCCATTAAAAAACAATAGATTCCGAAGAAAATTCAAAAAAATGCAAAAAAAAATTTCGACTGCCGAAAAAGCTGCCGAAATTTTAGTCTATATCAGGATCGAGTTGTAGGAAGTCAAGACACTCTTTAATCACATGGAAGTGCTTCGGGGTTCTTGTGGTTTTATTGAGACCGGTGATATACTTTCCGTCTTTATCTATGACATGCGCCTTTAAAATCGTTTTGACAGAGTGTCCCTCAGGCACCGTTATATAATGTTGTTCTTCCATCTGTTCAAAAAGATATATAAACGTACCTAATCCAACCTTACCAGTCCATTTTATTTTCGTGTAATTAGACTTCCCACTGAACAACTTAACAAAGTCGTCTGGTTGCGTAGAGGAATCAATCCATCCGTTCTGAACAAGATGCCGATATACTAATACCAAATGTTGATCCAATATCCCTTTCTTCGAGAAAGTAATATGCTTCTGATCGATTTGAACGCTTTCCTTTTGTTTGCGAGGTTTAGGCGGTGCAACAAACTGCTTCATGTCTTCTTGAATTAGTTCTATCTTCTTTCTAAAAGCAAAGAACTCATTCATACATTCCTGCGATACACGACGTTTACATATAAACTTACCAACTGCATGGTCTTTGTCAAATAGGATTAACTTATCTTTGATGGAAAATAGTCTCAGCAGTGATTTATCAGCATCAAAACCACAATCATTCACCTTTTCTGCTACAAACTTAGACTCCTTAAAACTATTAATCGCTTTGTTTCTGCGATTATCCAGCCACTCATAAGAAATCTGTTCAGATGTTTCTGCTTTGTCGGCTTCGTATTTTCTTAAGATCATTACCGCTTCTCCATCGCGCACCATGTTGTAGGCAGTCCATTGGCTTTCAACCAAGTCGGCATATTCTTCAGGCGAGCGGTCAGAAGTCATTGTCTTTTGGAGTACTTTGAGCGTATCGGTTAAACTCTTGACGGCATTGTAGATAGCCATTCTGAGGTTCGATGTATTGTAATAGGGTCCTGCCAATAGGAACAGAAAATCGCCGAGGGTTTCCTTACCTGCGTTTTCGTTGAATTTTGTGACGACGCTATAAGGCAGGTAAGCAGCAAGGTTTTTGGCTTGATTGGGATTGAGTAACGAATCAATGTTAGCAGTCCAGGCGTTGCTTAATTGTTCGCGCACGATGTCGCTTGGGTTGCTCATCCAGTTGTAGTCAACGATCCAATCGTAATTGGTCCATTTTACGTAATCGACATCCTCATCGATGTGCAGTTGAATAGCTTTATCCGCTTTGGTTATCTCGGATTGAAAGAACTGGATAGTGTCTTGGATGGAGATTAGTATGCCGAGCAGGCGCAATCGTTCGCTCATTTCGCTGAGCGAACTGTCTTCCCATTTAAGACTGGCTTTAAGGTGCTCCAGTCGGGCGAGATATGCGGATGGTTCGGCCATAGGGCGGTGGTATATATAAAAGGACGCAGGCCGTGCAGCTGTAAAACAGGCACTTGCAAGCCTACCCACGAAACTACACGGCCCTTGCCCACACAGTAAAAGCGTGGTACGAGAGTCGCGATAGTTCTCCGTGGGTTAATCAAAGTTGCAAGTTTCGTTTTACGGAAGAATCGGTATCTGCGTTCTAAAGCAATCCGTTCGTGAGTGTCCGCTGACGTGAACGGGATTGCGGTATGTCTTGGCTATTTAGCCGATATTGAAGAAGCGTAGGGAGAAGGCTTTGAGGCGGTCTAATACGCGTTCTTTGGTACGTTGTCGTTTGTCGCCTGCTTCGAAGAGCGGCATAGGCGGCAGTATCTTGGTGACTGCTGTTCCCATCTCGTTAACGTAGCCATCATGGAAAGCACGATCGACGAAACGGCGTGTCTCTTTCTCGTTGAGGTTTTCTTCAACGATGATGGTTTGCAGTTCTTGCTCTTTCTGTTGCTCGATGAACTTGCCCCAATCGCCGTAGATATCGTCGCCGTCGGCAGGAGTCATTCGGTCGATGAACGCCAGGATGAGGTCTTTCTTGTTGCGCAAGTCAGGACTGGCATCGATGGAACGTTGTATCTTGAGGACGATTTCCTTGTCCTTGCAGAGCGTATCGTGGTACTCGCGAACGAGATTGAGGATGTAGTCGATATTGATTTGGATCTGCTTGACGAGTTCCATCTCAAAGACGACATCATCGACGATTTTCTCCTTGCCTTTGCCATCGTGGGACATGATTTCGTGCAGATGGTTGTACCAACTGAGGTAGTCCTGTTTGCGTCCTTCTTCGAGGATCTGGATGGCACGCCGTTCTTCCTCGGTCTCGGGGTTGAATTGGTCGAAGGCGGAGAGAAGGTTCTGGGCACGCAGGATAGCACCGAACTGACGGATGAACTCTTTCTGCTCGGCTTCGGATTCGATATCTTTGAGTTGCTCTACGGGGAAGCGTTCAAGCAGTTGTTCGACGAGTTGTTTGTAGCCCTTGTGTTCCACTCCTTCGGCGTCGGTATAGCCGAAATAGTAGTCGTTGAACGGACGCATGATGACGATACCTCCTGCGTCACGGTCACCGAAGATAGCGAAGGAGTCGTTGGTCTGCTTGACGAGGTTTCGGAAGCAGACAATGTTTCCGCAGTCTTTGACGGTGTTGAGGATACGGTTGGTTCGGCTGTATGCTTGGAGCAGACCGTGCATCTTGAGGTTCTTGTCCACCCAAAGGGTGTTGAGGGTCTTAGCGTCGAATCCGGTGAGGAACATACCGACGACGATGAGCAGGTCAATGTCGCGGTTCTTCATGCGGAGCGATACATCTTTGTAGTAGTTGCCGAACTGGTCACCGCTGACGTCGTAGCTGGTACCGAATGTCTCGTTGTAGGTTTGGATGGCTTGTGCGAGGAAATCCTTGGCGACGGTAGGCATCTTGCTCATATCGTCCGGGTTTTCTTCGGGGATATAGCCGTTTTCGTCTTCTTCTTCGTTGGCTGCGTAGGTGAAGATAGTGGCTATCTTCATGTCCTCGTTGCCACGCTCTTTGAGTTGACGTTGGAACTCGTTGTAGTAAGCGATAGCGCTTGGGATGGAATCCACAGCAAAGATGGAGTTGAAACCATGCAGGAGCGATTTGTTGGTCTTCTCCTCGGCATCGCGACGACGCGCCACTTCGCTGACATTGAGTAGCACCTTATGGCGGTACTCGGCTTCGTTCGCTTTGGTCTTCTGGGCGTAGCGGTCAAGGATGTACTCGACTACCTTGCGGTAACGCTCGGGAGCGTGCAGGGCAGAGTCTTCTTCGATACCCCACACTTCGGTGTCGGCTATCTGCGCCTTGGCTTTCATCGTGCTGACGTAGTCCACGCGGAAGCGGAGGACGTTGCGGTCCTTGATGGCATCGATGATGGAATAAGGATGCAGTTGCTCGCCGAAGGCTTGTTCGGTGGTGGTATAGTCGGAGTCTTTAGAGTGAACGGCATTCTCGGCGAAGATAGGTGTGCCGGTGAAGCCGAAGATCATGTATTTCTTGAATTTCTGCCGGATGAGACCTCCCATCTTGCCGAACTGCGAGCGGTGGCACTCATCGAAGATCATGACGACATTGGAGTGCAGGACCTTGATGTCTTCGGGTCTGCGACGCAGGAGTGCTGCGAGTTTCTGAATGGTCGTGATGATGATATGACAGCGCGGGTCGTTGAGTTGGCGCAGCAGAATCTTATAGTCGGAATTGGAGTTGGCACAGTCTTTTTCGAAGTTGTCGTACTCCTTCATCGTTTGGTAGTCGAGGTCGAGACGATCGACAACGAACAGCACTTTCTCCACATCTTTGAGTTGGGTGCAGAGTTGTGCGGTTTTGAAAGACGTGAGGGTTTTACCAGAACCGGTCGTGTGCCAGATATATCCTCCTGCCTTGGTGGAGCCTTGCCACTTGTTGTTGATGGCAGTCTCGACACGGCGCAGAATCTTCTCCGTGGCGGCTATTTGGTAGGGTCGCATGACAAGGAGGTTCTTGTCGGCGGTGAAGACGCAGTATTTCGTGAGGATATTGAGGATGGTGTGTTTCGCAAAGAAGGTTTCCGTGAAGGCACGCAGGTCGGGCAGTTGGTTGTTCTGCTCGTCCGACCACCACGAAGTGAACTCAAAACTATTACTCTCTATCTTGCGGCGAATCTGTTTCTGCTGTTGGTTCTCTTCCTCTTTGGCAAAACGCGTGGTGTTGGAATAGTATTTGGTGTGCGTACCGTTGGAGATGACGAAGATCTGGACGTAGTCAAAGAGAGCTTTGCCTGCCCAGAAGGATTCGCGTTGGTAGCGTGCTATCTGGTTGAATGCCTGTTTGATATCCACGCCACGAGCTTTGAGTTCGACATGTACGAGCGGCAGACCGTTGACGAGGATAGTGACGTCGTAACGGTTCTTGGCTGTGCCACCTTCGGGTACGTACTGATTGATGACTTGGAGTCGGTTGTTATGGATATTACGCTTATCGAGAAGACGGATGTTACGGTTCTCGCCGTTGTCGCAAGTAAGGAGCAGGACATAATCGCGCTGGATGATTTGGGTCTTCTCGTCAATCGTCATGTTCTCCCGTGCTATTTCAGACGAGAAGAACGTTTCCCATTCATGATCGGTAAAACGATAGTCGTTGAGCAGTTCGAGTTGTTGGCGGAGATTGGCAATCAAGTCCGCTTCGCCGGTCAGTTTAGGCAGGTACTCATAGCCTTGTTCGGTCAATTGCCGAATGAACGAAGCCTCCAGCTTGGCCTCGGACTGATAGGCGTCGGGCGAAAGGACGGTCGCCTCGTATTTAGCGACGACGGTCGATTGCTCCTGCTCCAGCACTATGTTGTATCTATCGGTCATTTGAGTAGATTGATTAAGTATTCGCGGTAATATTCGTATTGCTGTTGACGTAAGTCACGTTCTGTTTTGAGGTTGTTGATGAAGGCCTCGATGGTGTCGAGCTTCTCGGCGATGGCACGTTGCTCGGCAATGGGTGGAACGGGAATCTTCACACGTCCTAATCCATCAGGCGGGATGGCACAAATCTTACCAGAAGCAACCGACATCTTCAACTGCTTGTGGAAATCGTTAGCACGCGACATGTATGCTAAATATTTAGCATCTTGC
>JAEEGK010022291.1_pt1 | contig 13318 bp, 5 predicted proteins | sample 8958771 | NCBI WGS metagenome assembly JAEEGK01 (sample SAMN16246547, study PRJNA631951) | gut metagenome | biome: gut microbiome; feature: rumen; material: SC-attached | host: Bos | place: Iran: Karaj | collected 2018-10 | reverse complement strand
AAAAGTTCAATAGTATATGAATATTTTATTAATGAATTTTAAAATATAAGTTTAATGTATATGCCATATACAAAAAAATATTATAATATTGCATCAATTTTAATAACTTTTTGTTTTGCTTTTGAAAGAAAATATTTTAAATGTTTATATATGATTGAAACAATATTTTTTAATATTTCTTTAAAAAGAAATTTTTTTTCAAATCTTCAATTAGCTGTTCTCAAAGCTAGAATAAGTCAATTTTATCATAATGAAAAAGAAAAACAATTAGAAAAAGTTCATTTAAATGATGAAAAAGAAAATGAAGTGAAATTAATATTTCAGTTTATAAGAAACTTTAATTCATCAAATAAATTGTTAAAAATTGAAAATAGAAATAAAAATTTATTATTATCTTTTCAAAAAGTTATGAAAATTTTTAATGAAGAGGATATCACTTTTTCTTATTATTCATTACTTATAAAAAATTTTTTTATTTTTTATTCAAATTATATAGACAAATTAAAGGAATTATTTAATAAAATTAATTGTACAATATATTATCCAATTAAAAAAATATCTACACCATTTGATTTTTTATTAAGTGAAACACCAAAAAATTTAATTAAACCAATGAATACATTTTTTGCAAATCAAATATCAATTAAAGATACTGAAAAAGAATCATATATAATTACAATGTTTGTAAATTATGTAAATGAACATTTATTTTTTAAACCAAAATATATTTCTGATGATTTAGTAAAAAAATTAAAATATTCCAAAGACGAATTTCTTTCTTTAAATTTTGTTGAAATATTTCCAAAAATATATTCAAAAAGTTATAGTTATTTATTTGAACTTTATTTATCAAATGGTGTAGATTATGTAAATTTAAAAGATTTTTGCCTTCAAGATAAATATAAATATATTTCATTATATGAAATGAAAGGTGATGCAATATCAACTTATAAAGGAATTCAATTATATATTCAATTAGAAAAAATAAATATTGATAAAATATTAAAAAAAAGTAAAAATATTGGTCATATAAAAACAAATAATTTTAATAATAGTGATAAAAATTTAGCTGGTACTTGTTTTTTCTTTACTAATAAATCAGGGAAAATAACAAATATAAGTCGTGGATTTGAAGATTATTTATTTTTAAATTCTCAAATACTTAGTAGATATAAAATTAATATAGTGGATATTTTTAAAATAAAAAAATTAAAAAAAAAAGGAGTATTTGAAATTGAATTATTACATATTTTAAATAATATCAATGAGAAATTTGTGAGAGAAAATGGACAAATAACAGAAGATGAATTTTCAAAAATTATAGTCAAATTAAGAAATTTTCAAGAAACAATTACTAAAGTCAAATTTGATTTTATTGTAAATGGAATTTATGAACAAAGAAAATTTATAGTTGATAAAAATAAAGAAAAAAAATTTTATATTTTCTCAATTGTTATTAAATTAAAAGAATGTCAAAAATCATTTCAAGAAAGTAGTATAATATATTTAGAAAAATTAATAGCACAAAATATGAAAAAAGCATCAGTGACTCATATTCATAAAGAAACTAATTTAGAATCATCCACAATAACAAATTTAGAAGAAAATACATCTACACAATCTTTTGATAAAGAATCTAGATTTTGGTTTTTATTAAAAAAAGTGAAAAATGTTAATAAATTATGTATTATATTACTTAAAAAATATTTTAATATTTCACTTTCAGAAGTTGAAAAAAAGAATAAATCAAATGTAATTGAAGATGAAAAAACAATTAAAGATAAAGAAGATAAAGAAATATTAAATTATAATGAAATGTCAAAAAAAAGTTTAAAAGCAAGTTTCATGATAAAAATAGATTCTTTTACATTTGTGAGACAATATTTTCCATCATTAATATCAATATTTTTTTACTTAGCATTAATAATAATGTTCAATTTAAAATTAAGACAAATTCTTAATTTAAAAAAATATATTGAAGCTTTTGGACAAGGAAATATGTTTATTCAAATAGTAAATCATATAACAATAAAAGTTTTATTAATGCAATATAATGCAAATGGTCTTCATGATGAACTATTAAATGGAAAATATAATAATAGTTGGGAATATAATAATATTCAATTAACAAAAAGATATCAAGAATATATAATTTATCATTCAAGATTTTTTGAATTTATTTCTACTGATAATAAAGCAAGAAAAAATATATTTCATTATTTTAGTATAAAAGGTAATTATTCAATTCCTTTAATTAATGGAACAAAAGCAATTATTGAATATGGAATTTTTGATTATTTAATACATGTTATTTTAAATCCAATAAAAGAAAATGGGAAAATTTCAATATTATATAATGATAGTAAATATTATTTTAATGAAGAAATGGTAAACAAATCTAATTTTAATAATTCTGAATATTTTATTAAAGCCTTTGCTTATGTTGAATTTTTAGAAAATTTTTCTTTATATTTTACTTATATTGCAAGTGAAACTCAAAATATTTTTTTTAATAAATTAATTGCAGATGAAATTACATTCCAAAAAAAAATATCTATTATAATTTTATTTATTACAATTGCTTTTTCAATTTTTGCTATTTTGCAATTTTTTTTATTTTTAAGTAAGACTTCAGTTCTTTTCTCAAATTATTATTTAGGTTTTATTAGACTTCGTTTTTTTAATAATTACATTAATGTAAAAATAAATTATATTTTAGATTTCATTGATAATTATTCTAAAGAAAAAGATATTCATAGAAAAATGGATGAAATTGAAATGATTCAAAACAATATTGAAGAATTTATTATAAAAAATGTAATTACTGATCAATATGATAAATATAGATCTATAAAAGTTCAACCAATTCAAATTAAAAATATATCATTTCAAGAAAAAGAATTTAAAGAAATAGAAAAAGAAATAATTGAAAATAAAAATGAAATGAATGAATTATCTAAAAATTTTTCTCAATCAAAAGTAGTAGATTCTCCAAAATTATTTAATATATTAAAAAAACAGACATCATATAATATATCAAATATTCAAAAAAAAACTACTTTTAATTTAAATATAAATTTACATAGAATAAAAAGAAATTCTTTACAATTTAAAAGTAATGAATTACTTCCAAGTGTCTTATCTCCAAATAGAGAAAATAGAGAAAGTACACATAATAAAAGTACTACATCTAATAATAATCCAACAAATTCAAATGTTATTAATATATCAAATGTGAGTGTTAAATCAAATGTTAATTTAATTGGTACTTCAACAAGATCAAGTTTATCTGGTAAATCAACTTTGAAATTATTAAATGAAAGTAAAAATAATATGAGTAATAATAAAAGTATTTCAAAAAATCAATTGATTCAATCTGAAAAAGAGAAGGATTTACAAAAAAAATTTTTATCTTCTGGAAAAAAATTATTAGAAAAGCCAATATTATATTTTAATTTTCTACTTTTTTTATCTATTATGATAATTTGTTTTATAAGTGTAACTTTAATGCAAATAATATTATCAATAAAAATTATAAATACAACAAAATCAATAACTCATACAGAGTATGATATATTTTTATATTTAAAATATAATACACAAATTGTATATTTATATGGATTAATGATATTAAAAAATGAACCAATAAACTTTGAATATTATGCTAATAAATATACATCTGATTGTACTAATGTTAATAAAGATATGACTAATACTAATATTCATAATATTTTTGAAGAATTAAAAATTTGTTATTCTGTAATTAAGACTATATTAGAACAAATTCCTTCAGGAAATATTAATAAACATTTATTAAATGTAAAAAGAGTACATTCAAAATTTTATTCAAAAGAATTTTGTAAAACATTTGCAAGTTTTATAATAGAAAATAAAGATAATGAATTAATAAAAGAACTTAGTTATTTAGAAAATGATACTTATGAATCATTATATTATGATTGTATTAATTTAGGTAATGGGATTAATTCTGAAGGGTATAATACTGCAATAGATACAATTTCATCAACTTTAGTCAGCTATTATGAAGATTTTATTGGAGAAAATAGAACAGCAAAATCTAATTTTGAAAGATTAAATGACTCTTTTTTTATAACTTGTATTTTAGAAACTATGAAAATTACTAAAAAATTATCAATTGTATATTTAATCCTTTTTCAAAGAGATTTTGAAAATTATAAGCAGTATATTACTAAATTAGAAAGTTTACTTTTTATAATTCAAATTTTGGTAATGTTAATTATTACAATTTCATATATTATTCATTTAAAAAAATTTGAAAGAGAAACTGAAAAAGTTAATTTTTTTAATAAATGTTTAATTAATTCAATTTTATATAAATAAGTATATTTTATTTTCTTTATATTGGTGAGATATATATTTGAATTTTTTTAATCTAATAATTATTTTTATTTTTAATGATATATTAAATAGAAATTTTGCATAACCAATTCTTTACATCTAATTTTTTAAAGTATATTAAATATGAATAAAATAAAAAATATTTTCATTTGTTTAAAGATAAATTTTTAAAATGAATTAATTTTTCAATATAATTATAAAATTTATATGAGTAAAGATGATTTAAAATGTGATGAACATCAAAATAGATTTAATCAAATTGTTCAAGCTACAAGATATTGTACAAAGTGTAATATGACATGTTGTGATACTTGTATTATTGATTTTCATTTAGATCATATTATTCTTGCAAAAACACGGATAGATGAATATCTATCAAATGTAAAATTAACATTAGATAATTTAAAATTTTTGATAAATAATTCAATAACTCCTAAAGTAAATATACAAGAAATTTATAAAGAGATAAATCTATATGAACAAAAATGTGAATCTTATTTTACTATTAGAAAAACTTATTTAGAAAATTTAAAAAATAAAATTGATATGATTCTAAAAAATGAAGATAAATTATGTAAAAATATTATTGAAAGAATTTCATATTTATATAAAGATGAATATTCGAAAATTATGGTTGATCCTTTGAAACAAAATCAAAAATTATTAATTAATATTCAAAATTTTTTAAATGAATGGGATAACTTTTCTAAATATGAAAAATTAAAAATGTTTAAAAAAAATCAAATAGAAGAATATCAAAATGAATATTTGAAGAATTATGAAATAATAAAAAAAAGTAATGAAGATTTTGAAAAAAAAACAAAATTAATTGAGATAAAAATAAATGAAATTTTTAAAGATTTAAATATAATTGATAAATTAAAAGAAATAGATAATATAGTTAATGAGATTGAAAAAGCAAACGTTGAATCAATTGAAAAATTAAGTTTTGTAAAAGAAATCCCTAAAAAAAATTATGAAAAAGAATATAAATTATTAATATTTCTAAAAATTCATTCAAATATATTAATGGTTTTTAATCAAAATTCAGAAATGAAATATTTAAAAATAACAAAAAATAATTTTGAAAATCCTTCAGATTCATTTATAAATTTTCCAGATAATTCAAAATATGTTAATATAGGTAATTCAATAGTCTTAACAGGAGGATTTATAAATAGATATTTAATAAACTCTTGTTATTTAATCACAATAAATAAAAGTCAAAATAATGAAGAATATGAAGTTAAAATTAAACCATTTGGAAAAATGAAATATGCACGTGAAAGACATAATATAATATATTTACCAGATAAAAAAATAGTTTTAGTTTGTTCAGGTTTTTATAATAAAGGAACTGAATATACAGAAATAAATAATATTGAATGGAAATATATAGGAGAAATGAATGAAGAAAGAGGAAATGCAACTATTGCATATATTAATCAAAGATATATTTTTGTATTTGGAGGATTTAAAGTTTTAGATAATAAAATAACAAAAAATAATGGTTTTTATCATGGAAATTATGAATATTTAGATTTTAATAACTTAAATAATGGTTGGATACAAAAAGAATTTAATAATATGAGTATTCAAATAAGTGTAATGGGTGTTATTTCATTTAATAATAATCAATTAATTTTATGTGGTGGATTTAATGGGAAACAAAAGAAAGATGTTTATAAAGTTGATTGTTCTGATGTTAATTCTGTTAATGTTGAAAAAATGGATATTACTTTACCTGGAAATTTTATTTTTATACATAATAATTTTATTCAAATTGAAAATGACTTTTATAATTTAGAATTAAATGGTAATTATATAAAATTTTCTCCTGAAAATATGGAATTTACTTGTATTAATAATATAAGATTAAATAGAAAAAGTGTTTCTTATAAATAAAAACATTATATATTATTTTTTCATTTTTCTTAAAATATTTTTGATACAAATATTATTAATTTTTTTTTTTATACTTTGTTTAGATTTTGATTTTGAATTTGATTTTGATGAGTTATTATTATTTGTTTTTATTAAATTTTTATTAGTATTTGTTGAAGTTGTTTGATAAGAATAAATTTTTGAATGATGTGTTGCAAAGGAATTTAAATTTTTATTATTTATTGTATTTATATTAATACAATTTTTACTATTTTTAATATAATTTTTATAATATTCACCTAATTTCATTGATTTAATTTTACTTTTTTTTTTACTATTATATAATGATAATTCATTTTTACCATTTATATTATTTAAATATTCCACTCCAATTTTTCTAACAGTTTTATTTATATAATTTTCTTGTGTTTTTATAATAGTATCAATATAATTATCATTTAGTAAATCTTTAGTTTTTAATTCTAATTTTCTTCTATCACTCCTATTAAGCATATGAAATAATTTAGTTGAATTATTTGGACTTTGTGAATTTAATTTTGTAAATGATTTTTTATGATATGAAGGAATGACAATCATATTAAAATTATAAACAGTATTTTTTATTGTTATATTATTTGGTTTTTTCTTTGAACTAATTTTATTATTATTTTTATTAAATGATGATGAAAAAGGAATTCTTGTTGTATTATTATTAGAAAAATTACAAATATTACTTAAATTTGAAGTTTGAGAAATTGTTGATGAATTTATTATTGGTTTTATTATACTTTTTTTTCTCTGTTGAGAAGAAAAAAGTTTTTTTCTATGATTTGATGTTGATATTTTATTTTTCTTTTCTTTAATTTTATTTTTTTTTTTCAATATTGTATTTGGTTCAGTTTTTGAAATTTTTTCTGAAATATCATATGTTGTTTTTGGTATTGAATTTTTTCTTTTTTGAAAATTTAATGTTTTAATTCCTTCAATTACTCTCATATTTCCTTTATTTTTTGAATGTAAATTTTCTATAACATGAAATATTTTTTTATTGTTTTTTTCTTCTTCTTTTTTTTTTTGTTTTTTTTCATTTTCCTTAATTAACATTTTTTCTTTTTTATTTTTTTCTATTTTCAAATCTTCATTTTCAATTATTTTCTCTTTTTCATTTTCATTATTTTTTAAAGTATTATTAATATTTTTATCATTTATATCAATTTGAATATACTCTATTTCATTCTCTTCTTTTTCATGATTTATTTCTTTTATAGTAAAATTTTTGTCAAAAATATTTTTTCCTAAAATAAAAAAAGGATGTGTCTTAATTTCTAAAATACTAATTCTTTCATTAGGTTCAATAACCAAAATTTTCTTAATTAAATCAATAGAATCATTAGAAAGATAATTAGGAAAATCAATTTTACATTCTAAAATTTTTTTAAATAATTCATCATTATCATTATCTTCAAAAGGTAAATAACCACATAACATAGCATATAAAATAATTCCACTACTCCAAATATCAATTTTAAATCCATCGTATTCTTTACCACTTATCATTTCAGGAGAAGCATAACAAGGACTTCCACAAGGAGTATTTAATAATTTATCTTTAGAATAATAATTACTTAAACCAAAATCAATTATTTTTAAAATGTGTTCTTTAGTAATTAATAAATTTTCTGGTTTTAAATCTCTATGAACCATATTTAATGAATGAATATATTCTAAACCATTTATTATTTGATAATAAAAAAATGCACTTTCTTCTTCTGATAATCTTCTTTTTTTTACTATGTAATTAAATAATTCTCCTCCTTCACAATATTCCATTACACAATAATAACGATCTGGACTTTCAAATATTTCTGTTACTAATATTACGTTTATATGATTAAATTTTGATAACATTTCAAATTCTCTATTTATTCTTATTTTATCATCTTTATCTTTTATTTTCTTTTTTTCTAATATTTTTATTGCCATTTTTTCCTTTGTTGGTAAATATATTCCTAGTTTTACTTTTCCAAATGTACCTTCACCTAATGTCTTTTTTATTTGATAATTTCCAATCTTAAAATCTGATTCTTTCTCATTTGAAGATGATTGAGAAGTCATTATATTTATTTTATCAATTTAATTTTTATTTAAAAATTAAATATATATATTAACTAAATAAAAATAATATAAATATAAAAAATTAATTTCTGAATTTATGATTTGTTGTAACTAGCTTACTCATTTTCATTATAATTAGGTTCTGCCGGATTAAAGCTTGTTGTTTCTGAATGAATATTTTCTCTATTGACATTGTTAATATTTGTATTTTCCTCACTTTTTTTTGATATAACTTCAACATCCAATCTCTCTACACCAATAATCGAATTTATTATTTTATTCACTTTTATTTTTTTTTTTGTTGAATTTTCCGATAATTGATTTTGTTCTTTTTTATAAAAATTAAGAATAATTAAAACTACTAAAAATAATTGAAATAAAAATAAACATAAAAAAATAGAACCAAATATAAATAATTTTATTTTAAACCAGCCTAATATTTTTTTTAAACATCCAAAATTTTTTGGAACTTCAGAAATATCACTAAATAGATATTTAACAATTTTACTATTAGTTTGAGTATTTTCATTAAAATAATTCAAGCCACAAAAACCAGTACATTTAAAATATTTTTCAATATAACTAAAATATTTATCAAATTTTTTTTGATTTAAATTATAATTAAAATATGAGTTTCTCATTAAATAATTATTATATGCCTTATAATAAGTAACTTGGTCACATTTTTGAAATTTGTTAACTAATAAAGTATTATTTGAAGTATGCCATAAATTATAATAAGGAGCAATATTAATATTAGTTAAAAATTTAATTGAAGATGTCCTGTTAACATAACAAGGACAATAATATGAACATAATAATTCATCAACTGATTGTAAATAAATATCAATTGAACCCCATATTTTAAATAATCCTTTATATTGAGTGTGACAACCTAATGTTTCATTCCAAAATTTTGTTTGATTTAATATAAAAATAACAATTGTTATAATTAAAGTAAATAAACATGATATTAAAATAAATATTAAAAAGATTATTGAGAATTGTTTATTATATAAAGATATAAATCCTATTATTATTGTTATTAAAATAAAACATATTAAAATTAATTTTATAATTCCTATAGAACCTAAAACTTGATTTGTCCAATTTATATAAAAGAAATGAAAATTAATTGATGAAATAATAATTAAAATTAATGATAATAACTAAATTTTATATATTATATATTAATATACAAAAGTTGCCCCCATTAAAATATATTTAATTATATCATAATCATCCATTTTTAAAATTAAAAATTTTAAAATAATAAACCCTATTTATCAAAAATATATTAAAAAAATAATAAAAATAAATATAAAAAAAATTAATATATTACAATAAAAATTAAATGGGATGTTTATTTGACTGTGGTAAAAATCAATCGAAATCAAATAACAAAAATAAAATAGATTTATCATTTCTAAATACTACAGGAAATGATTTTATAAACACAATTCCTAATAGTTCATTAGATTATTCTTCTAGAATAGAAAATCGTTTTATTTTTGATGTATCAATGGGAGAAGGGACATTTGGTTTTTCAATGAAAATAATAGAAAAAACATCAAAGAAAGAATATTCACTTAAAATACTTCCCAAAGATAATTTAATAAATTTATCAAATATAAATAATATTAAAATTTACTATGAAAATAATAGAAAAATTTTAATTGATTCATCATATATAAATAGAATACTAAATACATATGAAAATGAAGATAATTTTTTTTTAATTAGAGAAATAGCACCTTTAACTTTAAAAACTAAAATAAATAATTCTAAATTACCATTTCAATTAAAAGATGTTAAAAATATTATGTTTCAATTATTGAAATGTGTTAAATATCTACATTTAAATAATATAATTCATGGTAATATTAAACCAGAAAATATTTTAATATTTGATAAAAATTTTATTAAATTAGAAGATTTCTCCCATTTTTTATATTTTCAAAGAAATAACTCAATTAATGATGTTTTATTTATTTCACCTGAAATAATAGAAAAAATTCCAAATGAAAAATGTGATGAATGGTCATTAGGAGTTATAATGTATTATTTATTATGTGGAAAATATCCTTTTAATGGTATTTCAAAAGAAGAAATTTCAAATAATATATTAAATAATAATTTTGAACAAGGAGAAGAATTTAAAAAATTATCTTTTGATTCTCAAGAACTTATTAATAAATTATTAACTCATAATCCAAAATTTAGAATTAATGCAGAAGAGGCATTAATTCATAAATTTTTTGATAATTCTGAAGAATCTTTTTTATTGAAATCTGAATCAAGTAGTAATGGAAGTGAAAAGGGATCTAATAAATTAAATATTAATTCTTTAATCAAAATATATTTTATTTTTATTATTATTTTTGGTGTTGAAGATAATTTTAATGAATTATTTTTAAATTATATTTTAGGAAGTAAATTTCTTGTTGAAAATGAAAAATGGAAAATATTAAAATTTGTTTCTGATAATTTAATAAGTTATGAAGAAGAAGATGTTAAACATATAATAAATTATCTTTATAATAATAAAATATATTTATTTGGAGATAATTTAAAAACAATTTTTCTTTATTTTTGTGAATGTAAAAATAATAATAAACAAACTTTAAAAATTCAATATATAATAGATTCTTTAAAAAAATTATTTGATAATATAAATTGTGATGATTTAAATATTCCAAATGATATTATTTCCAAAGATTTAATATATGAAGAATTTAAATATATAATTAGTAACAATTTATAAATATTGTTTAAATAAATAATTAAATTATAAATTGAATTTAATTCTAAACAATATTCTAATTACATAAATTTACATTTATTTTTAAAAATAACTCATTCTTGCTTCAATAATATCATTCATTGGATTTATTGGCATTATAAAAGCATGACGATTTACTCTTTCTGTTAAATTATTTGTTTTTAAATCATAATTTTTCAATTCAGTTCTAAAATTACCATAAGAATAATTAATATTCTTATTTTTATGAGTTCTAAATATATGATTTTCTGAATTATTTAACAACTCTAAATTTATAGGTTTATTTTTAATTGTATTAGATTGTTTAGATGAAAAAATTGTTAAATTATGTTCTTTTATTTGTGGACTTAATAAACGTTCAGATAAATTTATATTTGTATTACTATTTCTATAACTTTCATTATCTTTTATTGATAATGTTCTTGGTGATAAATTTTCATTTAAAAAATTATCTCTTAATTTAAATCCACTTTCTTTATTTATTTCTTTTTTAAAAATACTTTTAAATTTTTTTTCTTTATATTTAAAATAATTATTCATTAATCTAAATTGATTTTTATTATAATTATTTTCTGGACTTAAATGTGTTTTTCTTAGAATATTTTTTATAGAATCTGAATTAATTACTTTTCCATTTTTATTATTATTTTTATTTATATTCCCTAATATAAAATATATATCTTTGATTTTTTGCTTTTTCCTATTTCTTTTTTTTATATTTTCTTCTTCTTCTTTTGTTATATTTGTTTTATTATTTTTTTGAAGCTCTTGTAATGGATTTAAAAATTGATGATTTTTAAATTTAATTAAATAAATTAATTTATCAATTTCTATATCTTCTTCTTTTTCAGTATCAATATAATTAGTTGTTTTTTTATTAAACAAATTATTCCTTTTCTTTTGAAATTTTTTATTTATATTTTTATTTAATATTTCATATTCTTTTTTATTTTTTGTATAGTTATTTAAATTTGTTTGTTTGTCATCATTTAAATATGGATTATTTATATCTTTTTCAACTTCTAAACTCTTATCATCAATTATTTTTATATGATTATTGTTATTATTATTAATATTATTATTATTATTATTAATTTTATTTTTATTATTATTATTATTATTAATATTATTTTTATTATTATTATTATTATTAATATTATTTTTATTTTTATTATTAATATTATTTTTATTTTTATTATTAATATTATTATTATTTTTAAAGTTTAATTCCAACTCTTTTTCTAAACTATCATCAAAGAATATATGCCTTTCTTCAGAACTCCTAGTGTTACTTGATTTTAAATTACTTTTCCTTTTTTGAATAGGAGATAAATTTATTTTATCTAAATTTCCATTTCTACTCTTTTTTTTATTGAGCTCATTATTTTCATTAATTTTTTTTTTATTTATATTCTGTTTTGAATTCTTATTATTCGATAAAAATTGCTTATCATTATTTTTATTTATTATATTTTTTTTTTTTGAATTTAAATTATTTGAATTTTGATCATGTTTATTTTGATTTGAATCATTATGATAACCTAATTTTTCTAAAATTAATCTAGCTCTCCTATTTTTAAAATATTCATCTCTTTTTTTTTTTAGTTCCTTTTCAGAAGGAACATGACTCATATTTTTTAAGAATTGTTGTTCAGAATTTAATAAATTTGTATTTTTATTAGAAAAAAATGAAAAAGATCTTTTATGAAAGTTATTTAAAGTATTAAAAGTATTAACTTTTAAGTTATTATTATTTATTTTATTTGATTCATTAATCAATTCATCAGATGATAAATTTTTATCATTTAATGATTTTGTTAATGATTTATTTAATTCTAAATTATTTCTGCTATTATTAAATTCATATTTTTGATATGGAAAATTATCCTTTTCTTTTTTATTTGAAGAAAAAGACTTTTTATTATCATCATTTTGACTTTTAAAATTTGATTTGTTATTTTTATTTTCAATATTATTTGAATAAATTACTTTTATATTTTTAGGACTTTCTTTTTTTTTATTATTTTTTATAAATTTTTTTGTTTTATCCTTTGAATTTTCTTTCATTTTTTCTTTTTTATTTGAATTATTATTATTATTATCTTTTGAATTTATTGAAATTTTTTCTTCTTCTTCTTCATTTATTTCACTTTCATT
>JAEEGK010022290.1_pt1 | contig 13318 bp, 14 predicted proteins | sample 8958771 | NCBI WGS metagenome assembly JAEEGK01 (sample SAMN16246547, study PRJNA631951) | gut metagenome | biome: gut microbiome; feature: rumen; material: SC-attached | host: Bos | place: Iran: Karaj | collected 2018-10 | reverse complement strand
AATGTTAGATTACTACACCGAAAGATGTGTTACTTGTTAAGTTGATTGAACCGCCGTATACGGAACCGTACGTACGGTGGTGTGAGAGGTCGGGAAAATTTATTTAATTTTCCCTCCTACTCGATTGCCTTTTTATTGAAAAAAAATATGAGACACGAGATACTAAATCTGACACACCTGCAGGTGAAAATATAAATTTTGAAAGGAACGGTTTTGTTATGGTCGAATTTGGGGGGCAACTTAGAAGTGCGAGAGAGATAAAAGGATTGACGCAAAAAGCTCTTGCCGATCAATTATATGTAACTAGGCAGACAGTTTCCAGGTGGGAGTGCGGTGAGCGTTATCCGGATATTATTACATTAAAGAAATTATCTCAGATTCTGAGTGTCAGCCTTGACGACCTTTTATCCGGAAAGGAGATGTCAAAAGTGGCGGAAAAGAATCCTGTGGTGGAAAATAAGGCAATTAATAATTTTACAAGTGTACTATATTCTTTTGTGGTGCTTCCTGTTTTTATACAACTGGCGATATTCGTAGCATTAATATATTTTAAGGCATATGACAGATTTGGAGGTTCCCCTCTTAATTTAAGCAGTATTGTATATAATCTGGAGCAGATAGTTTTAATAATAATTTTTTCCTATGGCATATATAATGCGGTAAAAGATACATTGACACCTAAGAAGATAGGAATAATACTTTTTACATTTTTTATGGCATATTTATTGTTTACCGGCGGATTGAAAATTTTTTATCAGGTACCACATTATGTGGAAATGATCAAACATGCAATGGATCCGGATGGTGAGAAGTATGGTGTGGCTGTTAATAATGTAGGATCATATTATAAGACTATAATCATTAGTATATTCAGAATATTGTGGAGATATGTCATACCTTGCATTTTGGGAGCAATAGCTTCATTTTTCTTCTTTATCAGGGAAGGAAAAAGAAAATTATGGGTGAATATGCTGACAATTGCTTCCGGACTACGAATACTTGACACAATAAGCTCATTTATTAAATGTTTTAAGCTGGAAAAATTTTATACCATAAATAATTCTTTAGCTACCCTTGAGGGAGTAGTTGCTGATGCAAATCAGTTAATAGTAGACTTTGTACTTGGAATAGCTCTATCCGTTCTGATCATTTATCAAACGTATACTTTGTATAGAAAAAGAAAAACAGCTATGGATTTAGATGGCGAAGAACAACTTAAAGAAGCACCGGCACAATGAGTCGTGAATCGCAGATAGTTACTGGGATGCACCATATAGGTGCATCCTTTTTTCAGGTGGTGCTTGTATAAAATAATGGGAAATGAGATACTGACTTCAACATCTTGCGCAGATGAGAATATAGATTTTTTGGAAGGAATTATTTTTATATATGGTAGAATTTGGCGAGCAACTAAGAATAGCGAGAGAAAAGAAAGGGATGACGCAGCAATCTCTTGCGGATCTATTGTTTGTGAGTAGGCAATCAGTTTCACGTTGGGAACGCGGTGAACGTTATCCTGATCTTATTACGACAAAAAATTTATCTCAGATTCTGGAAGTGAGCCTTGATACTCTGCTATCAGAAAAGGAGATGACAAAAGTGGCGGAAAGAAATCCGGTAGTTGAAAATAAAGTGGTAAACAATATGACAATAGCTCTTTATGCTATTGTGGCTATATCTTTTTTTATAAAAATTGCAGAGAGAGCAATGATTTTTTGTATCCAGTCATTTAAGTCTTTGACTGAATTAAGACCGATGAATTACATGCATGGTTCAACAGATGAAAGAATCGTGCTTCTAAGAAATGTAGTTTACATCATTGTTTTTGCTTTTGCGTTATACCATGCAATAAAAGAGACATTGACACCTAAGAAAATGGGATTGGTTATGGTAGGCTTCTTCACAACACTGTTTTTACTTGATGGAACTAAGGTAGCCTATTATTTTATGAACTTTTATAGTTTCGCGGTTAGTGATGGATTTATAGGTAATGCCAATACTATGGCGTGGTTTCGAAAAACAGTGGTTGAATTTATGCAAGCTACCGTCCCGGGAGGGATAGGAGCAGTTGCCTCATATTTCCTTTTTATACGTGGGAAAAACCATAAAGCGTGTGTAAATATGATTACAGTTGTATCAATCATAGGGATAATTGGGAATTTATTATTTATACAACATGATATCAGCAAAGCGAGAATTCTTTTTACCGGAGCATCTATGATCACAACAACTGCCAGAGAGACGGCGGCAGATTTTGTGCTTGGAATTGCGGTATTTGTTCTGATTATTTATCAGACGCATACCTTGTATAGAAAGAGAATAACAGCTATGAATCTGAAAGAAAAATAGTACCACCGATTTTATGCATTGATAATGACGAAGACTAGGAAAATGCTGTAATATCAAGGTATTAGCCAATAGGAATGGGGTGTCAGGTGCGAAAGTAATACTGCCACATTACTATGTATTATTTATTTAGATGAATTTTTGGATTTATTAATCATATAACTGAAACACAGATATTTACTGGGGTGCTCCATATTGGCGCGCCCCTTTTCCAATGTGTTGCTTGTAATATTTTGGACTGAAAATGATACTGAAGATAACTTCTTTGAACCTGAAAAAAATTGAGAGGAATATTTGGGAGGAACGTCAGTATGTTATCAGTATTTTCGATATGTTTTTTTGGAAACAACATAGGTGTACATTATATATTAATAGGGATTGTGTTATTACTTTTTGTATTATTTGTAGTCGTGATCGGCGGGGATATTTATGATATGAGAGGGGATATTCTTGCGAGCATGAAAGAAAAATAGCATGTGTTATTCATACTTTTTAGTAAGTGGGAATAAAATACTCAAACCCAGTATCTATGCGGGTGCAACAGCGTGGAGCTTGTAATTTTTATAGGGGTAAGTGATACTTACGATAACATCATGCGCAGATGAAAAAATAGATTTAAGTTTTGAAAGGAATTGGTTTAAATATGGTCGAATTTGGTGAACAGCTCAGAAAAGCCAGAGAGGAAAAAGGAATGACTCAGCAATCGCTGGCTGAACAATTATATGTTAGTAGACAATCGGTTTCCCATTGGGAATGCGGCGATCGTTATCCTGATCTTGTTACGGCAAAGAAAATATCTCAGGTTCTGGATGTGAGCCTTGACGACCTTTTATCGGGAAAGGAGATGATAAAAGTGGTGGAAAGAAATCCGGTAGTTGAGAATAAAACAATAAATAATCTTACAATTGCGCTGTTAGCGCTTATTGCACTTTCGTATTTTTGGAAAATAGCATGGAGAGCTATGTTCTGGTATGTTGATAAAGATTCAAGTTTCTTTTCGGAGTGGTCGGTAGCACTGGGGCCGATGATTCTTGTGATTGTTTTTTCATATGGTTTGTATCATGCAGTAAGAGATACATTAACACCAAAGCATATAGGAGTTATCCTGATCACATATTTTGCTATTGAGTTAATTATTGATGGTGGTTTTTATTTGTCCAATATTGGAAGTAGCATTACGGAGATAAAAGAATATTCAAGGGGAGCTGACAAGCAATACCTTATAAAAAGCTTTTTAGGGTTCCAATTGAGAGGTGTGTTGACTGTCTTTTTGCCATATATTCTTGGAATAGTTGCTTCGTTTTTCCATTTTATCCGCAAAGGAATGCGTAAATTGTGGGTGAATATGATTATAATCGCAGCATCAATAAAAATAATTGATTCAATATATTTATTTGTTATAAGGATAGCGAATCAGAAATTTGAAGTTGCAAACAGCAGTAATGTCGAGTATTTTGTTGTGGACTATGTAATTAAAGAATCAGTGGCACAGGCTATTCTTGATATTGCATTATGCATTTTGATCATTTATCAGGTAATTACATTGTACAGAAAAAGAAGAAATGCTTTTGATCTGAGTGGTGAAAAAGAGATCGCTGAGGCTACAACATAATGAGATTCAGCATTACTGATTGAAGTCTATAAAGTGGATATTTACCGGGGTGCACCAAACTGGTGCACCTCATTTCTATTTGCATTCAGGAAGAAGACTAAGAGATTTACAAAAGAAAAGACAAAAAATAAGAGGTTTACATAACAGAAAATAAGAAGCAAGTGCAAAATCGCAGGCATATAATTTTAACTTGTTATACTTGAGAAGTCAGGTGCCGAGAGGGTTACTCTGTGGACACAAAGGCAAATATGCACAATATTTTGCGATTTTGTGCCACTCCAATGAGACCTGCGGGCTCATTGGAGTGCCCGGCACAATCGGAGCAAAATTTGTGCATATTGCCGCCGTGTCCACAGAGTAACCCTCTCGGCACCGTCCCCTTATTATGATGATGATTACAAGGAAGTTTTTGCCAAAATGAAAACACATAGATCGACTGTAATTAATATGACAGAAGGAAGTCCGGTTTCTTTGATCGTTCAGTTTTCTGTACCGATGCTCATTGGAAATCTTTTTCAACAGCTATATAATCTGGTCGATTCAGTTATCGTAGGCCAATTTGTCGGCGCAGATGCTCTTGCCGCAATAGGTGCAACGGGTTCTGTTACATTCTTGTTTTTTGCCATGTGTAACGGAATAGGAAGCGGAGGCGGAATCGTGACGTCTCAGTTTTTTGGGAACGGTGATACGGCCAAAGTAAAGAGCTGTATTGTAAATACAGGATATATCATGATGATTTTTCCGCTTATTGTCGGTATCATAGCTTTTATTTTGTCACGCCATATTTTGATCATGCTCGATACACCGAGCGAGATAATGGCGGATGCGGTCGCATATATTAGGATCATGTGCGTTGGAATAGTTTTTGTTTCGCTGTACAATTATGCTTCTTCTATGCTTAGGGCACTTGGAGATTCCAAAACACCGCTTTATTTTCTTATCTTTTCATGTGTGCTGAATACAGGACTTGATATTCTTTTTGTATATGTTTTTCATATGAGCGTAGTCGGAGCAGGCGTTGCAACAGCTATTTCTCAACTTGTTTCCGGCATAAGCTGCCTTATTTATGCTATGCAAAAAAATGAATATTTCAGATTTAAAAGAGACGATCTTAAGTATGACAGGGATATATCTCTTAAAGTTATAAGGCTCGGAGTGCCGCTTTCACTGCAGTTTTCACTTATAGCGATTTCATGTATGGCGCTTCAGAAAGTGGTCAATTCTTTTGGAAAAGTTGCGGTTGCGGCATTCACAGCGACCAGCAGGATAGAACAGATAATCCATCAGCCTTATCAGACTCTTGGAGCGGCTCTTTCAACTTTCACCGGTCAGAATTACGGTGCACACAAGATTGATAGGATTAAAACCGGTTATAAGAAAAGCCTTATGCTCATGGCAGGATTTTCTTTGGCGATGCTTCCTGTAATGCAGTTTTTTGGAGAAGCGATAATAAAGATATTTGTAGAAGATAAAGAGGTTATCGCAATGGGCGCTATGGCGCTTCGAATCTCAAGCATTTTCTATGTGATGCTTGGACTTATCTATGTGGTAAGAGGTGTGCTTAACGGACTAGGGGATTCTTTTTTTGCCCTGCTCAATGGTATAGTAGAGGTTATAGGAAGATTTATTGTTCCGATTCTTTTGACACAAATTGTGTTTATCGGACTTTGGGGTATATGGTGGTCTGTTGGTATAGTGTGGTCTATGAGCGGGATTACGGCATGGATGCGCTATCTTTGGTATAAGAAAAAATTGAAGTGACATTTTAATATTGTGGAGAAGTACATGGAAAAGAACCTTGTTTTTCATAAGCCTCTATTTGAAGAGGCTGCAAAACTTTCGAGGATTTATGCACTGAGGGATAACAGAACATGTGACAGTACGGTTCTGGATACGTATCTTTGGAAAGATTTGTACAATACGCAAATTTACTTTGATGACAGGGCGGCGCTAATACTTATGCAGGATGAAAAGGGATATTTTGCTGCCATGCCATATTGCAGAGAGGAGGAACTATCCAAGTACTTTGAGCTGTTAAAGGACTACTTCAATAATGTGTTAAAATGTCCGCTTAGGATCGAACTTGCGGATGAAGATGCACTTAGAGCTTTGGGAGTGTTGTGCGATCCGCGTTTTACGATAGAAGAGAGTAAACTTAAGGATTACCTGTATAGCGCTGATGAACTTAGGAAGCTTGAGGGAAAGAAATTCCAGAAGAAGAGAAATCTTGTAAATAAATTCATGAAGGAATATGAGGGCAGATGGGAGTATAAGACCATGTGCTGTGTTGATGAGTATTTCCTTGAAGAGTTTATGAAAAAATGGGTTGATGCAAGGATTTTGGAAGGCACGGAAAGTAAAGATACTCTTATTTATGAAAAAGACGGACTTATAGATATTCTCAGAAATTGCGATAAAGTTACTTTCAGAGTCGGCGGTATTTTTATCGATGAAATTCTTGAGGCATTTACTGTCGGATCTTACAACAGCAGAGAGAAGATGGCGGTTATCAGCGTGGAGAAAGGCAACTTCGCGATACCCGGGATATATCAGATGATCAATCAGCAATTTCTTTTACACTCATATGAGGATGCGGAACTTGTAAACAGGGAAGACGATATGGGACTTGAAGGACTGCGGCAGGCCAAGGAAAGTTACAATCCTATCGGGTATGCCAGAAAATACAGAGTTTGCGAGAGGGACATATGATACTGGAATATACGGAAAAAGAAAATACGAGAAAACTGTACGAAGAGGCGTTTGACGATCCCAAGGAATTTGTTGACTATTATTATTCGGATAAGTGTCTGGATAACAGGATGATAGTGAGCTTTGAAGGCGGAGAAGTGATATCGATGCTTCATCTTAATCCGTTTTCTGTAAATCTGTGCGGAACGGTCGTTCCAAGTTATTACGTTGTTGCAGTTGCAACCAAGAAGAATATGCGCCGCAGAGGGCAGATGACGCGCGTGTTTGATAAGACTTTTGATCTTCTTAAGAAAGAGAAGATTCCTTTTATATTTCTTTTACCTGTCGATGAGTCCATATATTCCTGGATGGGCTTTGAAAAGATCTGTGATTTTTCTAAAAACAGAATCCCAAGTTATGATGAAATTCAGAAAAAATATGATATCTACTGTGTCAGAGATGATGACTATTTAAGGAGAATGAACAAGGAAGATGAACTTAGAAAGCTTGATATGGGAGAGGTGCTTCCCGATAATCCCGTGATAATGGCTAAGGTTACTGATCTTGATGCATTTAATTCTGCGGTGGGGATGTCATTTGCTGATGATAAAGAGGCGCTTGACTGGATGAGGAAGAAAAAGATATATATTTGTGAAGAAGTTTGAAGCAAGTGAGTAAGTGAGCCTGGGGGACGGGGTTAGTGGACCATTTTTATTGAAAATGGTCCACTAACCCCGTCCCCCAGGCTCACTTACTCACTTGCCCATTTTTCCGCGTGGTTACTGCGATGCGCCGTAGCGTTGACATGATATTTTTGGGTGTTGCTTGAGTTTTTTTACCTCATACGAGATACTAAAATCACATCTGCAGATGAAAATGATTGAAAGGAGCGGATTTGATTTTCATGGTCGAATTTGGCAACAAACTCAGAAAGGCGAGAGAAGAAAAAGGAATAACGCAGCAAACTCTGGCCGAAAAATTATTTGTGACGAGACAGACTGTATCAAATTGGGAATGCGGCAAGAGATATCCCGATCTTATTACAACCAAGAGAATATCACAGATTCTGGAAGTGGGCCTTGTCGACCTTTTATCCGAAAAAGAGATGACGAAGGAACTAAAAAGAGATTCTGCAGTTTGGAGTGAAATTGCATACAATGTAATGTTAATGCTTTATACGGTTTTGGTACTTTTGCTCTGGAATATACCTATTTCCCATTTTATGGGATTTTTCGCGGAGCCAATCAGGTTTATTCAAGAAGCTAAAATGTTTTCCTTGTTTATTTATATAAAATTTGTGCTTGATCTGCTTAGAAGGGCTGTTTTTTTGTGTTTCATAATCTTTGCGATTAGGGGAACGCTTACGCCTAAGAGAATGGGAATAGGATGGCTTACGATTTTTATAATTAATATTTTGTTTCATTCCTGCAATTTTTTAAGTGTGTTTTATGATTGCTTTACATGGCAGGTTGCAGCGATTACAACCGCAGATATTTTGCTTAATGTAATAGGAGCGGTAGGAAGTATTTTCTTTTTTATCAAAGGGAAGAGAAGCAAAGTATGGGCGATTGTGCTTGGAGGTGTTCCCGCAATCGGGTTCTTTGGTGATGTAATTCTTTTCTTTTGGCACAATATAAAATTATCACGAATCATGCCTTGTGACGGTATCCATGTACTTGGGCCGTTGCAAATGCTTATTCTGTTGATATTAAGTTTGCCGTTGTACATAGTGCTCGGCTATCAGGTCATGGTTTTATACAGGCAAATGAGTAAAGAAAGGAGCGGGCTTTTGTAATATGGTTGAATTTGGTGAACAGCTCAGAAGAGCTCGTGAAAAAAATGGAATAACACAGCAATCGCTGGCAGAACAATTATCTGTGTCAAGGCAGACTGTATCTCATTGGGAATGCGGAGATCGCTATCCGGACCTTGTTACGACCGAGAAAATATCACAGATTTTGGATATTAGCATTGAAGATCTTTTGTCCGAAAAAGATATGACTAAGGTAGCGGAAAGAAATCCTGTTATAGAGAATAAAATGATAAATAGCCTGATGATTGTATTGTATATGATTGTGATTGTGGAATTGATATTCATGCCGTATGAACGATTTATGGGAATCAATACACAATCTGTTTTTGATTTTTTGTTTGGTGGTAAACAGGAATTATATTTTTACATTGGTAGAGTAGGATCCGTCATCCAGGTGGCAGGTTTTTTGTATTGTTTGATAAATGCTGTCAGAGCAAGCCTTGTACCCAAAATAATCGGTGTCGGCTGGGGAATATTTTTTACAAGTAATTTTGTGATCCATTGCAGTAATTTTATCGGTGTTTTTTCAGGAGAAACGAATTTGCAGCTTGCAGCAATAACTTTTATTGATTGTTTGCTCAATTTAATCGGTGTGATCGCAAGTTTATTCTTTTTTATTAAAAAGAGTAATACTGAAAGATGGGGCGTGATACTTTGGATAATTTCGGTGCTTGGTTTTTTTGGAGATATAATTATTGATTTATGGCAGAATATTCTGGAACATATGGGACATAATGCCTATTATAATCTTGATTTTGGTGATTATATAGTGAAATCGGCACTGTATGTATTAATAATTTATCAAGCATATGTCTTGTACAGAAAACGCAGAGTTGTTGCGGAAATTACGGAGGAAAAGTAATGATAAAAGTGTATTGCTATTCAAAATGTTCAACATGTAAGAAGGCTTTAAAGTGGTTGGATGATAATGGGATTAAGTATGAGAGCCTTGATATAAAAGAACAGCATCCTGATAAAACTACTCTAAAGGAGCTTAACGAAAAGAGCGGTCTTCCGCTAAAGAAGTTCTTTAATACAAGTGGAATTCTATATAGGGAGATGGAATTATCAAAAAAGATTCCGAATATGAGTGATGATGAGATGCTGGATGTTTTGTCATCTGACGGAATGCTGGTAAAGAGACCGCTTCTTGTTACAGATACTGAAGTGATTCCGGGATTTAAAGAGGAAACATGGAAAGCAGCATGTTTGTGATCAGCATAATACTTTTACATATCAGCGAGCAAAGAGTTGCAAAGCAGCTCTTTGTTTTTTTTGAGAAATGTTAGCAATAGCTAACAAAAAGTGATATCATGAAATCCATAGATGATATTTTGTATGGAGGAAGAGTATGAAAGCGAATTATAAAAACTGGATGCCGAAGGGAATGATAAAAGGGGCGCTTATATCAACAGTAGTGTTATGTGCGTTAACTTGCTTAGTGGGAATCGGAACAATAATCGGAAAGATTTTGTTGGTTCTTACGGTGCTGAGTGCATTTATGACTATATGGATGTTCCTTATGTACAGAGCTTTTTCTTATAACGGAAAAAGGCAGATGTCAAAGCAGATAATTGAAGGCGTTTCATCATATGTGAAGATTCCTGACGGTGGCGTAGGTCTCGATGTCGGATGCGGAAGCGCGGCGCTTACCATTGCATGTGCCAGGAAAAATCCGGGTGCAAAAATGATCGGAATAGACAGATGGGGCAAAGAGTATGCTTCTTTTAGCAAAAATCTATGCGAAAGCAATGCTGTCGCAGAAGGTGTTTCAAATACTACCTTTCAGCAGGGGGATGCTGTAAAACTTGATTTTGACGATGAAACATTTGACGCTGTTACCAGCAATTATGTATATCACAACGTTCCAAGCAAGAACAGACAGGCTATCTTACTTGAAACTTTGAGGACTCTTAAAAAAGGCGGGACATTTGCAATCCATGACATTATGTCTAAAGGTAAATACGGAGATATGGAAAGCTTTGCAAATAAGCTCAAGGATATGGGCTATGAACAGGTAAGACTTGTTGATACGACAAACGGAATGTTCATGAGCAAGTGGGAAGCTTCATGGATGGGACTTTCAGGTTCTACTCTTTTAATAGGCAAAAAGTAACAGGAGGACAAGATGATCAAACTTACAGGACTGTCCGATTCGGAAGTTGATGTTATCGCAAAGCAGATAGCTGACGCATTTTACGATTATGAATATAATAAAGAAGACCGGGGACTTATAAAGTTCATTCCAAACAGAGAAAGTATGTATACATACATTGGCGGAATTATCAGAGCTGCCTGCAGAAGCGGTATTTTATACACAACTTCTGAGAAAAGAGAAGGTTTTCTGGTGCTTTCGGGAGAGGGAGTAGGAACTGTCGGTTTTGTAGACGGAATGAAAATGATCTTTGCGGAGAAAAGAGCTCTCGGCGGATTCAAGAAGATGAAAGAGTTTATATCTGCATGCTTTTCTAACGGTCATTCTATTGAAACAAGAATGAAAAAGGCCAAAAAGAAATTCATCAAGATTGAAGTTCTGGTAGTCAGAAAAGAGTTCCAGAAACAAGGCTTTATGAAGAAAATGCTCCGGTATGTATATGATCTGGCGGATAAAAAAGGCATTTCTGTAATTCTTGACACCGATGATAAGGATAAGAGCGACAGATACAGACACCTTGGCATGAAGCTTGACAGAGTAAGAAACTGTGGAGAAAATTTTCATATGTACGATCTTGTCAGAGAACCTGAGATTGCTTAATAAAGGTGGAATAAGTTATGCAATTTGAAGAAATGGGAAATATGTCCGGAAAGACGTTAATGTTATTACCGGGAACATGCTGCGATTGGCAGACAAATTTTGGAAGCGTGATTCAAAAGCTTTCTGAGAAATACCATCTTATATGTGTTAATTATGATGGTTTTGACGGTAGCGATGATATCTTTCCCGATATGATCACTGTGACAGAAAAGATTGAAAAATACATAATTGATAAGCATGACGGCAGAGTAGACGGAGCTATAGGATCTTCACTTGGATCAAGTTTTGTCGGACAGCTTGTAATGAGAAAAAAAGTACATATCGATCATGCGATTTTTGGAAGTCCGGATCTTGATCAGAGCGGGAAAATAGCAGCTAAATTGCAATCATTATTGGTTGTTCCGATTCTTACAAGCTTTACAAAAGGTGAGAAAAAGAGAAACAAAACTAAGGAAAAATTGAAAGATTTTTTTCTCATGAGTGATGAAACTGCGGAGAAATTCATGAATTGTTTCGCTAAGTTCAATCCGGAATCTATAAAGAATGAGTATTATACTGATCTGCTTACGCATCTTGAGGATGATATAAATGTGGAACACACAAGGGCACATTTTATCTATGCAGATAAGATGGGGGAAAAGTACTTAAAACGTTACAAAAAGTATTTTCATAATCCCGATATAAGAGAATTTGATATGCAACATGAACAGTGGCTGTTTGGCGAGAAAAAGTATGCAGAACCTGTTCTTGAAGCTATAGATGAATTTATGAAAATGTCAGTTTGAGAGGAGACTTATGAAATTTTGTACGATTGAAATCAACGGAAAAGAAAAAGTTGCAGTATTGTCAGAAAAGAACAGGGCGGTAACTATCGAAAGCTTGGGACTTGAAGTTAACGATATGAACGATCTTATTAAAAGATATAATGAGGTCGAAAAAAAGATTCAAACAGCAGTTAAAGATAAAGAAGGATTGGATGAAAAGGAGTACAAGATACTTGCTCCGATTCCGGTTCCAATGCAAGATGTCATATGCCTTGGAGTTAATTACAATGAGCATATAGCTGAAACCGCAGATGTTATTGATTTTACCAAGAAAGCAGATACAGTTTATTTTTCAAAGAGAGTTAACAGAAGTAATGACCCTGACGGAATAATACCAAGCTATGATTTTGTCGACAGTTTGGATTATGAAGTTGAACTTGGAGTTATTCTTAAAAAAGATGCTTTCAAAGTTTCTGTTTCCGAAGTAGAAAAATATATCTTTGGCTATACTGTCATAAATGATGTAAGTGCCAGAAACATCCAGCTTAAGCATCAGCAATGGTACAGAGGAAAAAGTTTTGACGGATATACTCCGATGGGACCGTATATCGTTACAGCCGATGAGATAAAGGATGTTCATGATCTTCGTATTGAATGTTTTGTAAACGGTGAAAAGAGACAGAGCAGTAACACAGCGTGTATGATAACAACCGTTGAAGAAGCTGTTTCCGAATTGTCACAGGGAATGACATTAAAGGCAGGAACCATAATTGCAACAGGAACCCCGGGAGGAGTAGGCATGGGATTTAATCCTCCTAAGTTCCTAAAATCAGGTGATGTTATAAAATGTGTTATTGAAGATATCGGTGAATTGGTAAATACAGTTGAATAAAGCTATATAAAAAGGAGGCGCATCATGGCATTAAATGAAAGAAAAGTAGCGGTAGTAGGTTGTGGATTTGTCGGATCGGCATCAGCATTTGCACTTATGGAAAGCGGCTTGTTTTCTGAGATGGTGCTGATAGATGTGAACAAAGAAAAGGCAGAGGGTGAAGCTCTTGATATAAGTCACGGACTTCCTTTTGCGAAGCCTGTGCAGATATATGCGGGAGATTATAAGGATGCAGGCGATGCATCGGTAGTTGTTGTGACTGCAGGCGCAGGCCAGAAGCCGGGAGAGACAAGACTTGATCTGGTAAAAAAGAATGTTGGGATCTTTAAATCCATCATTCCCGAGATTGCAAAATATAACACGGAAGGAATACTTCTTATTGTCGCTAATCCTGTGGATATACTTACATATGCGGCGGCAAAACTTAGTGGATTCCCCGAAAACAGAG
>JAEEGK010022287.1_pt1 | contig 13320 bp, 13 predicted proteins | sample 8958771 | NCBI WGS metagenome assembly JAEEGK01 (sample SAMN16246547, study PRJNA631951) | gut metagenome | biome: gut microbiome; feature: rumen; material: SC-attached | host: Bos | place: Iran: Karaj | collected 2018-10 | reverse complement strand
ATGGATGTTGCAAACGCGATTGGAATAGTTGGTGATCAGCAGGATATAATACTCTCCCTCCTCTGCGTTCCTGATTTTACAGGTCTCGTTCCAATTGGTGGAATAGCTGCACGAGACCACCTTCGAGCTGGTCAGTCCCCTGGGACAAGGCTCCAGAGGATCGTCGAAAGGCCCCCAGCAGCAGAAGTCGATGTCGACCTCCGGGGTGCTGTACATGTAGATATCCATGTCGCCGGGATCGAGAATACGCATGTAGTACCATGCCGGATTGGGACGCGTTCTCAGGCAGTCATACGAGGGACCCGTCTCGCCGATACCCGCGTTGACGCCAGCCGGGAATTCATAAAGACCGTTGTCGGTGCAGAAAGGTTCAGAAGTGTTGCAGAAATTGTTTTGAGTGACGGCACGTAGGTTCTCCTGCTTGAGCAAGGCCACATACACCTCCTCGGGCAAAGCAGCTTGCCAAATATCGAAGAGGTCGCCGAAGGCATATTTGTCGAGTTGGGCATATTCCTTAAACTCAACATGTTTCATCTTCAGGAACGCTTCCAAGGCTTCTTCACCGCCATCGCTGCAATGCGCGACGACACGCGACGACTCGTCCAACGACAGGCCGAAATCGTCACTCTCGTGAATGGCATAAGCGACAAACACGCGTTCGGCAAAGCCGTCAGCCCATGCATCCCATTCCGTGGTTTGCGACAGACCCTGCTTGCCAAAAAGCGATACCAGCAAAGCAAAAACAACAATAGCTATTCTTTTCATGGCAGTCGACATTATCTCTTTTTCACTGCATCACAAATAAGGGCTGCAGCCTTCTCGGAGGCGCCGGCATTGCCCAGACGGTCGCGCAGCTCGTCGTAGTCTTCAAGCAGCCGTCGTTGCCGTTTGCCGTTGTGCAACAGCAGCTCCAACTCAGCAGCCAGGTTTTCTTCGTTCAAGTCGCCTTGGATCAATTCCTTGACCACTTCCTTATCCATCACCAGGTTGACCAACGAGATGAACTTCACCTTGATCATCCATTTGGCAAGACGGTAGGAGAAGTCAGTAGCTTTGTAGCACACCACTTCCGGCACGGTGAACAGTGCCGTCTCCAAAGTGGCCGTGCCCGAGGTGACCAAAGCCGCACTGGAGTTTTGCAGTAATTCGTATGTCTGGTTTTCCACCAAAAACACATCTGCGTTACCAATGATGTCCTTATACAAGGACTTGTCGAGCGATGAAACGCCGGCGATGACAAACTGATATTTCGGGAAATGTGGCACCACCTTCAACATGACAGGCAGCATGCGCTTCACTTCCTGTCGGCGGCTACCAGGCAACATGGCGATGATCTCGCGCGACTCGCCCAGGCTGTTGCGCCGCAGGAAAATGGAACGGTTGGCCAGACCAAACTTCGACATCTCGTCCAAAAGCGGGTTGCCGACATAGGTCACATCCACGCCGTAACGCTTGTAAAACTCCTCTTCAAAAGGCAGGATCACCAACATCTTATCTACCGAGCGCTTGACCTTCTTCACGCGGCGGCGTTTCCAAGCCCAAAGTTGGGGTGAGATGTAATAAATCACCTTGAAGCCTTTCTCATGAGCGAAATCGGCAATGCGGAAGTTGAAGCCGGGATAGTCGACCAAAATCACCACATCAGGCTGATACTCCAAGATATCCTTCTTGCACAGGGAAATGTTGCCCAACACCTTGCGCAGGTTGACCGCCACCTCGACGAAGCCCATGTAGGCCATCATACGGTAATGCTTCACCAAGTCGACGCCTTGCGCCTTCATCAGGTCGCCACCAAAACCACGGAATTCGGCTTTCTTGTCCTTCTTCTTGATTTCGGCGACCAAATTCGACGCGTGCAAATCGCCTGAGGCTTCACCTGCTATGATATAATACTTCATTGATTGTCAGTTTTCTAAACAAGGAAAAACACCAATAACATGCCCACCACCGTCACGGCCAACACACCGCGACCCATCTTGTCGAGGTTCCATTTCACCAGCATCATCCTGAACAGGACGACACCGGGGATGAAGGCCAAGAGATATGGAGCACGGGTAGAAAACCTACCGAGGCTTTCCCAAGGAATCAAGCTAAACAAGAGGAAAAACAGCCCGAAGCTGGCCGCTCCGATCAACAATCCAAGCCAAAAGTTATCTTTGATTTTCATCGTTATATGCTTAAAGTTTCAAATTCTTTCATCGGTTTTATCTGCGAATGGGCCGTCCAATCGAAACAAGTCGGGACCACCGAGATGTAGTTGTTTTGTAAAGCCCAAAGATCGGTGTCGGGCGTGATGTCGTCACTCTCAAAGGTGCCCTCCAGGTCGTAAAACTGTTGCCCGTTTTCGTCATATTGATCCTTGAAATACTCCACCCAACGGCAGGCTGCCTGACGGCACACCTTGATGCCTTTCATGGGTTCCTCACAGCGTTTGGGGAAGTTTACATTGAGGCAAACGCCCTTGGGGAGGCCTTCTTTCAGCACTTTTTGCGTGATTTCTAGGATAGCCGTGTCGAGATGATCGAAGTCGGCATCAGGATTCAGGCTGAAGAGGCTGTAGCCGATGGCGTTCAAGCCGTTCATGCAGGCCTCGATGACGGCACCGATGGTGCCCGAGTAGACCACCGTCGTGGCAGCATTCATGCCGTGGTTGATGCCCGAAACCACCAAATCAGGCGGCGTCGGCATCAGTTTCTGGTAACCGAGCTTCACGCAGTCGACGGGCGTGCCGTTGCAGCGGTACTCCTTGAAACCTTCCTCCTCTTGAACGAGACGTACATAGAGCCTTTCGCGGATGGTACAAGAATGACTTTTGGCCGACATCACCTCATCCGTCGAAATGAGCACCACATCGCCAAGCGTGCGCATCAGCACAACCAGCTTGCGCAGGCCTTTGGCGGCATAGCCGTCGTCGTTCGTAATCAGTATCTGAGGACGCTCATTATTCATCTCATAACAATAATCTGCAAAAATAGCAAAAAACTCAAAAGCTTTTCAAGCATTGATACAATTTCCGCGTCGGCAGTCCCATCACATTGTAGAAAGAGCCTTCCAGCCCGCTGATGCCCACATAGCCAATCCATTCTTGGATGCCGTAGGCACCCGCTTTGTCAAAAGGCTTGCAATGCTCAATGTAATAATCGATTTCGTCCTGTTCCAATTCAGCAAATGTCACATTGGAGCGCACCGCAAAAGATTCCGTCTTCGCCGCCGAGCGCACCGTGACGCCCGTCACCACATGGTGCGTCTTGCCCGAAAGCAGTTCAAGCATCCTTGCTGCGTCTTCCCTATCCTTCGGCTTGCCCAAGATCTCGCCTTCGCAAATCACAACGGTGTCGGAGGTAATCAACAGGTAATCAGCAGGCAATTCATCATCCTTGAAAGCCAACGACTTTTGCAGGCTGAGGTATTTCGGCACTTCATCCAAGGGCAAATCTGTTGGATAGTTTTCTGGTGTTTCCTTGGTCAAAATCTCGAAATTGACACCCATGCCACGCAAAAGTTCCTGCCGGCGCGGGGATTTGGAGGCGAGAATGATGTGATATTTTTTTAGGTTGGAGAGCATGATATATCAATTTAATGTAGTATTATCTTTTTTTTGTAAAACCTATCCAATTCCCAACGCAACGGATTGTTTTCAATGTAATCGGCAATACGGTTCATTTCCATCTGATTGCGAATGATATGGTCATGATAACGTGATTGCCAGGCAAATGGAATATCATGTTCTATGGCGTATTTCGTCACAGCGGATTTAATACCACGAACCACCGAAGACAGATTCCCCGATTGCGGTCCAAACTGTAGGGACGCACCGCGTGCGTCCGAAATGTTAGGTTTGATTATTTCCAATCTGGACGCATTCGATACGGACGCATTCGATACGGACACATTCGATGCGGACACATTCGATGCGGACACATTCGATGCGGACACATTCGATGCGGACGCATTCGATGCGGACGCATTCGATGCGGACGCATTCGATGCGTCCCTACAAGGGGAAACCCCATTGAAAACAACAATCAGATGAATATGGTTGGGCATAACGACATACATTGGAATTTCCACATCATTCTGACGAATTAACACTGTTTGTTCGATTTGCGTCAATGCCCATTTTCCAATTTCAGATAATTCCATTTTTCCATCCGCCACATCGCCAAAATACAATTCTCGTTTTTTCGTGCAGAATGTCACAAAATAATCCGCACCCGTATAATCATGCCAACGGGCACGTGGCGATTTTCGTTGGGGTAGGTAGTATGGCATTGTTTTGGTTTTGGCAAAAATACAAAAATTTTGATTACCATAAAATAGTAATCATAAAATGGGAATCTGAATGGATTTTGCAGAAACCACCGATTAAAAAAACGAATAGCGGAGATAATCGTGCTCCGCTATTCGTAATAATCTGAAATCTCGCCGAAATTACAGCAACTTCTTCTTCAAAGTCTCAATCATGTCGACCGTCATCTTGTCGAGGTCGTACTTGGGATTCCAGCCCCACTCCTTGCGAGCGCAGCTGTCGTCCATCTTGTTCGGCCAACTGTCGGCAATGGCCTGACGAATCGGGTCGAACTTGTACTCCATCTCAAAGTTCGGATAATACTTCTTGATGGCGTTATAGATGATTTCCGGGTCGAAGCTCATGGCCGTCACGTTGAACGAGTTGCGGTGGACCAGCTTGCTCGGGTCGGCCTCCATAATGTCGACCATGGCATCCAAAGCGTCGGGCATGTACATCATATCCATGTAGGTGCCTTTGCTGATGGGGCAGTAGAACTTCTCACCTTTCACTGCGGCGTAGTAGATCTCAACAGCGTAGTCGGTGGTGCCACCGCCAGGTAGGGTCAAGTTGCTAATCAAACCAGGGAAACGGACGCTGCGGGTATCCACACCAAAGCGGGTGAAGTAATAGTCGCTCAACAGCTCGCCCGTGACCTTGGTCACACCGTAGATGGTGTTAGGACGCTGAATGGTATCTTGAGGCGTGTTGTCGTGCGGCGTGCTGGCACCAAAAGCGCCGATGGATGAAGGCGTGAAGACGGCGCAGTTGAAGATACGAGCCGTTTCAAGGCAGTTCACCAACGAGCCGATGCCGACATTCCAGCCCAACATAGGGTTCTTCTCGGCAGTAGCCGAAAGGATGGCAGCGAGGTTATAAATCGTGTCGATGTTGTAGCGCTTCACCACGTCGACAATCTGCATGATCTGCGTCGAGTCGATTCTCTCAAAAGGACCGGTCTCGACAATCTCACCGGTCAAAGGGCGAAGATCCGAGGCCACCACGTTCTCGTTTCCGTAGGTAGCACGGAGCTTCTTCACCAATTCTGTTCCGATCTGTCCGCCGGAACCAACGATCAATATTTTTTTCATATCATCAAATCTGTAGAGACGTTTCATGAAACGTCTCTACATTCAATTATTTTAATATTCCTAATTCTTTACCAATCTTCACGAAGGCGGCGATGCACTTGTCGAGGTGCTCACGCTCGTGGGCAGCGCTGACCTGGACGCGGATACGGGCCTGTCCCTTCGGTACCACAGGATAATAGAATCCCGTAACGAAGATGCCTTCTTCCTGCAGCTTGGCGGCGAACTTCTGCGACAACGGGGCATCGTAAAGCATCACGGCGCAGATGGCGGATTGCGAAGGCTTGCAGTCGAAGCCGGCCTCAGTCATCTTCTTGATGAAGTAGGCGGTGTTTTCATGCAACTTATCCTGCAGGGCGTTGGTCTCGCTCATCATCTCGAACATACGGATGCCAGCGGCCACGAGACCCGGAGCCATAGAGTTGGAGAAGAGGTACGGACGGCTGCGCTGACGCAGCATGTCGATGATTTCCTTACGACCCGTGGTGAAACCACCCATGGCGCCGCCGAAGGCCTTGCCGAGGGTACCTGTCAGGATCTCAATCTTGCCACGGAGGTTGTAGTGTTCGGTGACACCGCGACCTGTGCGGCCGACCACACCAGCGGAATGGCTTTCGTCGACCATCACCATAGCGTTGTATTTCTGGGCGAGTTCATAAATCTTGTCGAGCGGGCAGACGTTGCCGTCCATCGAGAACACGCCGTCGGTCACGATGAGGCGGAAGCGGCAACCTTGAGCGTCTTGCAGTTGCTTCTCCAGGTCGGCCATATCGGCATTGGCATAGCGGAAACGCTGGGCCTTGCAAAGGCGCACGCCGTCGATGATGGAAGCGTGGTTCAAAGCATCGGAGATGATGGCATCGTCGGGACCAAGCAGCGGCTCAAACACACCACCGTTGGCATCGAAGCAAGCGGCATACAAAATGGTGTCTTCCGTGCCAAAGAACTCAGCAATCTTGGCTTCCAACTTCTTGTGGAGGTCTTGGCAACCGCAGATGAAACGGACCGAGGCCATACCGAAGCCACGGGCATCCATGCCGTCCTTCGCAGCTTGAATCAGTTCGGGATTGTCAGCCAAACCGAGATAGTTATTAGCGCAGAAGTTGAGGCACACCTTGCCGCCAACCATGATTTCAGCGCCCTGGGCACTCTCGATGATGCGTTCACGTTTATACAGGCCGTCAGCTTCAATCTGAGCCAACTCCTTTTTCAGATACTCTTGAAAATTAGCGTACATGTGATTAAGTTTTAAGGTTAATTGTTTCTTTGGGTGCAAAGGTACGAAAAGCAATAATAGGTTGTACAGTTTTTTTGAACAAATTATCATGCTACTGCTTTATTTTGTACTTTTGCACAATAATTCAAAACACTACCAAAGATGAACGGTACCTTATATATCTACAATAGCCTTTCGCGCTGCAAACAGCCTTTCAAACCCTTGAACGCCCCGCATGTGGGCATGTATGTCTGCGGCCCCACCGTTTATGGCGATGCTCATTTGGGTCATGCCCGTCCAGCCATCACTTTCGACTTGGTATTCAGGTATTTGCAACACCTTGGCTATAAAGTGCGCTATGTGCGCAATATCACCGATGTGGGTCACCTGGAGCACGATGCCGACGAAGGCGAGGACAAAATCGCGAAGAAAGCCCGTCTTGAGAACCTGGAGCCTATGGAGGTGGCACAATACTACACCAACCGCTACCATGCTGCGATGGACAAACTGAATGTGCTGCGCCCGTCCATCGAGCCGCACGCCTCGGGACATATCATTGAACAGATTGCCATGGTGCAGAAAATCCTCGACCACGGCTATGCCTATGTGGAGAACGGATCTGTGTATTTCGACATCGAGAAATATAACAAGGAACATCCTTACGGTATCCTCTCGGGACGCAACTTCGAGGAGATGCTCAACACCACGCGTGAACTAAGCGGCCAAGAGGAAAAGCACAACCCTGTGGACTTTGCCCTGTGGAAGAAAGCTGAGCCTCAACACATCATGCGCTGGCCTTCGCCATGGAGCGACGGCTTCCCAGGCTGGCACATGGAATGCTCCGCCATGGGTTGCAAATACCTCGGCGAGACCTTCGACATCCACGGCGGCGGCATGGACCTCTTGTTCCCGCACCATGAATCGGAGATTGCGCAGAGCGTGGCAGCCAACGGCAAACAACCTGTCGTCTATTGGATGCACAACAACATGATCACCATCGGCGGGCAAAAGATGGGCAAGTCGTTGGGCAACTTCATCACGCTCGACGAGTTCTTCAACGGCAGCAGCCACAAGGACAAGAACGGAAAAGAAATGATCGAACAGGCCTACAGCCCTATGACCATCCGCTTCTTCATCCTGCAAGCTCACTATCGCAGCACTTTGGACTTCAGCAACGAAGCCCTGCAAGCCGCAGAGAAAGGCTACAACCGCTTGATGGAAGCCGTGAAGGCAGCCAAAAACCTGAAAGCCACCGAAGGTGCCGCCAGTCTCGATATCCAAAAGATTGTGGGCGCCTGCTACGATGCCATGAACGACGACTTCAACAGCCCCATCGTCATCGCCAACCTCTTCGAGGCCGTGCGCATCGTCAACACCGTCAAGGACGGCAAGGCACAAATCAATGCTGAAGAGCTGGCACTGCTCAACAAGCTATTTCAAGACTTCGTCTTCGACATCCTCGGCTTGGTGGAAAGCAATGCCTCCGACGGTAATGGTACTATTGTCGATGGCCTGATGCAGACCATCATCGACATCCGCAAGCAAGCCCGTGCCAACAAGGACTGGGCCACCAGCGACAAGATTCGTGACGAACTCGCCAAGCTCCACATCACATTGAAGGATGGCAAGGAAGGCACCAGTTGGATAATGGAATAATACTAACCCCATAAAAATAGAACACTATGGCTTATCACTTTAAAAACTTGGTCTTCGAAGGCGGTGGCGTGAAAGGCATCGCTTACGTAGGTGCCTTGGAAGTGCTTGAAAGCGAAGGCATCCTTAAAGACATCAAACGTGTGGCAGGCACTTCGGCTGGTGCAATGGTTGCCGTCCTAATCGGTTTGGGCTACACAGCCAATGATCTGAAGAACATCCTATGGGACCTCAACTTCACAAAATTCTTGGACGATTCGTTTGGCAAGATACGTGATACCGAACGCTTGATTAATGAATATGGTTGGTACAAAGGTGATTTCTTCCGCGAGAAAATGGCTGGTTACATAAAAGACAAAACTGGCAATGGTGAAATTACATTTGAAGAATTAGCGAACAAAAAAAAGTTTAGAGACATTTACTTAATTGGTACCGACCTCTCTACAAGCTACACCAAAGTGTTCTGCAACGAATACACCCCAAAGGTCAAGGTGGCCGATGCTGCACGCATTTCCATGTCAATTCCTTTGTTTTTCAGGGCCGTACAAAACATAAACAACGATCATCACGTATATGTTGACGGAGGTCTTTTGGACAACTATCCCATCAAGGTATTCGACCGTGCCAGCTACATCTCAGAAGAAAGCAACAAGAGGAAAACAGAGTACTACGAAAAAACCAACAAATCGCTAAAAAGGAAAAGTAAGCGAATCGATGATTACGTCTACAACAAGGAGACTCTGGGCTTCCGATTAGATGCAAAAGAGGAAATTGAGAAATTCCTAGACCCGGACAGGGAATTGCCGATAAAAAACGATATTAAATCTATTTTCAGTTATACGAAAGCCTTGGTCACTACGCTCATTGACTTCCAAAACAATGTTCACCTGCACAGCGACGACTGGCAGCGCACCATTTATATCGACTCGAAAAACGTCAGTGCCGTCGATTTCGAAATCTCCGACACAAAGAAACGTTTATTGGTTGAATCTGGATACGAAGGCGCCACTAAATACTTTAAATGGTACAACAACGACGAGCCGAAAGCCAACAAGTAACCCTTTTCTTTGATAATCTTTACTATTAACCAATAACCAAATCATTTTATTTTTATGATGAAAAGCGCCTTATTGAATAAGAGTGTCGCCATAAAATTTCTTTTTGCCGTTCTTTTTATTGCCATCGGCCTCCCCAAGGCCACGAGGGCTCAACATTCATTTTTCAGCTATGACAACCGTACCTATTTTGAGGTTGACGGTCGCTTGGGCAAGTATTTTCCCTTTGAGGAACGACACGCCTATATGAAAGTGTTGCCGCAATATGGCCTTGATTTGAGAATTGGCCGTCAAACGGATGGTCGGATGCAATGGGAAAGAGACTTCAACCATCTTTCTTATGGAGCCTTCTTGCGTTTTGAAAAAAACAACGTAGACAGTATCCAGTTTAAGGATCGCGACGAGAACGGCTATGAAAGAGAAACCTGGCGACCACTCGGCGACTGTTATTCGTTGGGAGGTTTTATCAACGGACATTTCTATCGCGGCAAGTATTGGTCGTTCGACTACGACATCATGGGCGGCTTTTCCTTCTGGACCAAGCATGGCGACGAGTTCATCGGCTCCGTGGCCAACGTGCATCTCGCCATCGATGCCGGCCCAACCTTTATGATTGAGGATAATTTCGACTTGTTGGTCCGTTACCAGTTTTCACACTCTTCCAACGCGGCATTTAGATTACCCAACTGCGGCATCAACGTGTTCAGCTGGCTTGTGGGACTACGTTACCATCCCAATGGTAGACCCGAATTGATTCCAAAAGAGTGTCCTCGCCCGATATTCCAAAAGTCTACTTCGATTTTTGCGACAGAGTCTGTCGGGATTTTGCAAACTAATGAATGGATGCGCAGCTACCAGACCGCCGACGGTACCATGGTGAGCGACTTGCCCGTGGAACGGCCCTATTACTTTGCCGATGTCATTCAACTCGGTGTGCACCGTCAGTTCCATCCCAAGTTCAGCTACGACGTGGCCATGGACTTCGGTTGGACGGGTGAGACCAAACGCATGTACGAGAAAGCGCATCAGATGTATGGCGACGGACACGAGTATTTCACTGGCGACGATGCCATCCCGTTGATGGAATACAGCTTCTCACGGAGTTTACATATAGCTCCATCAGTGATGTTTGAAATCAATTACAACCGCTTTGCGTTCTGCCTCGGCGGTGCCTATTATCTTTGGCATGGCATCTATTACGGCACCAACCAAAAGAAAACCTGGGGGCTGGCCGAGTCGTCGGAGAGTAACTTTGAGGATACCTACCTCCCACCCTGCTACCGCACTTTCTACGGTCGCTTGGGATTCAAGTACTACTTGGGAGAAAACCGCAACATGTTTGTAGGCAGCTTCATGAAAGTGCATGAGGCCGTCATCGACTATGCCGAATTTACTTTCGGCATGAATCTGTTCAGCTGGAAAGACAGAAAATAAGGCTTATTCGCCGTAGTCAACTTCTTTGAGAAGGTTGCCTTGCTCGTCGTAGAACTTCCATTTGCCGACGTGCTGGCCTTCCTTATAATAGCCTTCCTGTAATAAGTTGCCGTTTTCTTGCCAAACAGTAGCTTTTCCAGTGCGCAGACCGTTTACAAAAGTGCCAACACTCTGTACACGTCCATCTGGAAAATAGGCTTTCCACTCTCCATCACGTTTCTCACCTTTCATGGTGCCTTCCATCTTCACCTGACCCGTTTCGTAATACTCGGTCTCCTTTACGCAATTATCGTTTTTGTCATAATAGCGGACAAGTCGAGACTGACCATTAGGAAATTTAGACTCCACTTTTTCGGTCAGTTGAGCGGTACAAGAACCGAGCATTAGAACCGTTACCAAGAATAAAAACAATCTTTTCATATCTTCTTCATTTTAAATCATATTCATCTGTTAAAACACAATCTGGTGCCTCTCTCCTCTTCATGGAAAACACCATTCTCAAATACCAAGTTGCCATTCACAAAAGTATGTGTCACTCGGGAATGGGTTTGCAGACCATCATAGGGTGTCCAACCGCATTTCGAATATTCATCCTTGTCGGAAATCACTTGGTTTGCATTCATGTCAACCAAGGACAAATCAGCATAATAGCCCTCACGGATGAAACCTCGACGGTCGATTTGATACAAGATTGCCGGATTATGACACATCAACTGCACCAAAAGCGGCAAATCGTTTGGCAACACATTGGCCATTATATCCAAAGAGTGCTGGACCGATGGAAAGCCCGACTTGCTGGTGAAATAATCACCCGTGAACTTCTCCTCGCGCAAATGCGGGGCATGGTCGGTGCCGATGGTGTCAATCAAGCCATTGTGCAAAGCTTGGAGCAAAGCCTCCTTGTCGCGGTGCGACTTGATGGCGGGATTGCACTTGATGGCAAAACTCTTGGCCTCATAATCGTGGTTGTCGAACCACAGATAATGTGGGCAGGTCTCTGCCGTTATCTTTTTGTCTTTCAAAGGGATGTTATTCTTGAAGAGCAACAATTCCCTTAGGGTGGAGACATGCAGCACATGAAGTCTCGCACCAAAATGATCGGCCATGTCGACAGCCTTAAACGAGGATTTGTAACAAGCCTCAGTAGTACGGACGAAAGGATGAATGCTCGCATCGACAATGACTTCGCCTTTCGCCGCCAAGTCCTTGCAACGCACCGTATTCTCATGGATGGTCTGCTCATCCTCGCAATGCACTGCAATCAGGCAAGGCGACTCACGGAACAGGCGCACCAAGACCTCATTCTTGTCCACCAGCATATTGCCCGTGCTGGAACCCATAAAGAGTTTGATGCCACAAACTTGTTTTGGGTCGGTCTTCACGATTTCGTCAAGGTTATCGTTGGTCGCGCCAAGATAAAAAGAATAATTGGCCAATGACTTCTCGGCGGCAAGGTCAAACTTCTGTTGCAGCAACTCTTGTGTGGTAGTTTGCGGCATCGTATTGGGCATATCCATGAAGGAAGTCACGCCACCCGCAACGGCGGCACGGCTTTCGGTGTAGATGTCGGCTTTGTGCGTCAAGCCTGGCTCGCGGAAATGCACATGCTCGTCGATGATGCCTGGAATCAGGTATTTGCCTGTGGCGTCGATGACTTGGGTTGAAGGGGCAAAGGTCCCTGAGCCTGTCGAAGGGCCGTCCTCTCCTTTCCGTACAATCTTGGCAATCTTGCCATCCGAAACGAAAACACTTGCCACAAAGGTCTGGCCCTCGTTGACAAGTGTCGCATTTTTGATATAGTAGTTCATTAGCACTTTCTTGGTTTAATTTTACCTGTCATGCCTCTCCAGCGCAGATTGATGACCCCAAACACGGCCTCGCGGAAAATGCCCTTGCTCATCTTCGACTGTCCTTCGCGACGGTCGGTGAAGATAATCGGCACCTCCTCAATCTTGAAGCCGAGTTTCCATGCGGTGTATTTCATCTCGATTTGGAAGGCATAACCCACGAACTTGATTCTGTCTAAATCAATGGTTTCAAGCACCTTGCGCGTGTAGCAAACGAAACCTGCCGTGGTGTCGCGCACCTTCATGCGGGTGACAAATCGAACGTATGCAGAAGCGTAGTACGACATCAACACACGACCCATAGGCCAGTTGACCACGTTGACGCCAGTTTTGTAGCGCGAGCCGACCGCTAAATCTGCTCCATTGGCACAAGCATCATGCAGTCTTTCCAAGTCGTCGGGGTTATGGGAGAAGTCGGCATCCATCTCGAAAACATACTGATAGTCGCGTTCCAAGGCCCACTTGAAGCCCGTGATGTAGGCGGTTCCAAGACCCAATTTGCCTGCTCTTTGAATCATAAACAGGCGGTCGCTGTACTCCGTCATCAGTGTTTTCACGATGTCGGCGGTGCCGTCGGGGCTATTGTCGTCGATAATCAAAATATCAAACGCCATGGGCAGGTTGAAGACATAGCGGATAATCTTCTCGATGTTCTCTTTCTCCTTGTAAGTCGGGATGATGACCAAATTCTCTGACATACCAAATTCGTTTTCCAATCAACGTGCAAAGATAGTGGAAA
>JAEEGK010022174.1_pt1 | contig 13320 bp, 12 predicted proteins | sample 8958771 | NCBI WGS metagenome assembly JAEEGK01 (sample SAMN16246547, study PRJNA631951) | gut metagenome | biome: gut microbiome; feature: rumen; material: SC-attached | host: Bos | place: Iran: Karaj | collected 2018-10 | reverse complement strand
GTCCCGCCGCGAAAGTATCGACGTAAACCGCGCCTGTCTCGGCGCAGACCTGCCGCTGGACGTCGCGGTACTGCTCCCACGGACGGTTCATCTTCGGAAGTCCCATCATGATGAACGGGATATCCTTATCGCCGCGTAGTTCGGTTATGACAGCGCACAGCGTCTCAAGCTGGTATTCTCGCGGCGTCGGCTCGTCCGGCGAGACGCATGTCGTCGCGTTCGACTCGCCCTGGTACCAGAGTATGCCGGTTATGTTCGCACCCATCTCCTCGATGCGCCGTATGCCTTCGTCGTACATCTTCGAGACCGGCCACCAGTACGCCTCCTCGCGGTTCGCCCTGCGGCGCGGATACTCCCTTGCGACCCACTTGCACGGGAAGTCCTTGTTCTGGTCGAGACGGTGGCGGTTCGTCGCAATCGCGGCAAGATGCGGATAGAGGGGCTTGCCGTCCTCGCCTACCGCGCACATCGTCTGCTCTGACAGGAACGATTCCGTTGGCGCGCCGCCGGCGGCGACATACAGGATGCCTACCGTCTTGCGCGTCGCCTCGGCGCGGCGAATAGCGAACGAGACGCCAAGCGCGCTTTTGCGCAAGGCGTTCTGCGGCGTCAGCTTCGTCCACTTGTCGTCGTTGAAGTCCCAGAACCAGATGCGGCACTTCGCCAGGCGTTCCATTTCGCGCCCAACGCGCGCCTTCTCCTCCGGCGTCGCATTGAACTCGTCCCATCCCTTCTGCATGTTGGACTGCCCCGCGCAAAGCCATATCTCGTTCGGAAATGTCGTCAAGAACGTTTCGGGCGCGGTCGCGGCGGCTTTGCCCGCCGGCGCCGTCAGCGCATCGAAGGTCGTCTCGGCTATGATCCTGGCGCCTTCGGCATTGGGGTGTATCTTGTCTTTCGCGAATATCTCGTCCATCTTCTCGCGCAGCGGCTCTTGCATGTCGATGCCGACGGCGTCCATCCGCTTGGCGACTTCGTCGAGGTCCGTCTGCATCAAGAACGGCTCCGGGCTGCGATAGAACTTCTGGCCTTCGGCGAGCGGCGAGAGCTTTGTCCAGATCAAGAATCTCGCCTTTGGGTTTGCCTTGCGGTAGTCGCCGAGGAGCGCGAGGTAGTCGCTTTCAAACTGCCCGCGCTTCCGTCCGCCGGTGTATTCCTTGATGTATTCGCCGCAGTCGTTTATGCCGAGGTTGCAGACGACGACATCCGGCTTCCATGCGAGCGCGGCCTTGTGCTCTGGCATGTAGCGGAAGCTGCGCTTCTCGTTGCCGCGCATCGAGTCGAGGTAGATGCCGCGCCCGGAATTGCCGAAGTTGCGCACTTCGTATTCGCCAGGGCACTTCGCGTCCAGCAGCCTCTGAAGTTGCGCCGGATACGATTCTTCCGCGCGATTCGCGAGACCGTAGCCGTATGTTATCGAGTCGCCGACGCACGCAACGCGCGTCTTCTCGCCGGCCAACGCGCCGGTCGCAGTAGCCGCCAGCGCGGCCAGCGCGGCGAACAGCCGCAGAGTCCTCTTGTCGCTCATTCTGCTTGTCCCTTTCTGTTGTTGGAACGGCTTGTCGCCGAATAGGAAAGTCCGTCGACTTCACGAGGATGGTCGTTTGTGCCGAAAACAGGCGTGAACGTGCCAATCCACTTCCAGCCGCCTTTCTTCGGCAGCGTCATCTTGACGTGGTTCACGCCTTTCTTCAAGCGAATCGTCGTCGGCGCACGGTACCAGTAGTCTTCATCGACAAGCGGCGTCTCCTTCGGATTCCCGCCGACGCCCGGATGCGCCCACTTCGGCGGCTCTATCTTGCGACCGTTCAGCTCCACAGTCGCGCCATGCTTGTTCCACTCGCCGAGCTTTGGCGTCGGGGCGTCGCGGCTGCGTCCGTCCGACCGCGAGAAACCCGTCATCCCGATCCACGCGCCGCAGTCGGTTTCGCGTTTGCTCGTTATCCACGTCTCAAGCGTCACCACACCGCCGCTTCCCGGCGCATACGCGCTCGCGGGGAACCAGAAATGCCGAGGGTAAATCGTGGCCTGCGGAATGTCCTCGGCCAGCACTGCGCCCTTGTCGTCTGTCATGCGCCAGCGCATTTGCGTCTGCGCGACATACGGGAAGGGGTGGCGCATTCCATTTAGTACCTTGTCGCGCTGCGCGATTGTGCGGCGCTCGAGATCGACCGCCAGCGCGAAGCGCGGATCGTCCGGCTTAGGAAGCCGCGCGTAAAGCGCAGGCTCGTCCTTCTCGCGTCCGCGCCAGAAGTTGTCAGAAAGAAGCACGATTGCCGGATAGACGGCGTTCATCCGCACAACATCTTCGGTGTCAGCAATTGCGTCGTCGTGCCACACACATATCATTGCGCCGAGCTTCTCGTCTTTTGCACCCCAACGGCACGGCTGCTGGTAGGCGGCGACGGACAGCAGCTCCTCCGGATCGACGTGGTTTATGTAGTAGCTGTTCTGCGAGTCGATGTATGGAGTCCGGTCGCCGCGCGGGTCGCTCGCGCCCATCCAGAGCTGCTTGATCGACTGCCCCGGCAGATTCAGCCCCGGCGACCAGCCCATGAGAACGCGTCCGTTGTCCGTTACCTTCTTCGCCCAGTAGTCGAGGTGCGACTGGGGAACTTTCTCGCCGCGCTCCCGCGCCTCGTCCGTGCCGAGGTGGATGATCGGCATGTCTGAAGCCGGAGCAAGCGAGCAAAGTTCGTCGATCAGTTCGCCCAATATGATCTTGGCCTTTTCTTCCGCGAGGTCTCCGATCCCCGTCGCCTTGCGGAACGCGAGCGTGTGGCCGGGCATGTCGAGCTCGGGAATGACGGTTACGCCGCGCGCCTTGGCGTACGCCAAGACCTCCTTGAACTCCTTCTGCGCATAGAACTTGCCGACGTTTCGCGAAAACGCCTCCTTCTTCTGCAGCTCGGGGTGCTTCTTCGATTCCAGCCGCCAGCCGTAGTTGTCGGTGAGATGCCAATGGAAGACGTTGAACTTGTAGTCGGCGAGCGTTGAGACGACGTCCTTGATGGACGCCACGCTCTGGTAGTTGCGTCCGCAGTCGAGCATCAGCCCGCGGTACTTGAATTCCGGCCAGTCGACCAAGGTGCAATCTGGGACTTCTCCCGTTCCGGCGAGTTTCTTGAGCTGCGCCCAGGTCGCCTGCGCGTAGCGCCTGCCTTCGCCGTCGCCCTCAACCTTCGGTTTGCCGCCGCGCACCAGAAGAGTGTAGCCGCCTTGGTGCGCGACGCACGTGGCGTTGATGCCGTCCACCCCGCGAAGAACGATTTGCGGACGCGGCATAAGCTCGTCTATGCAGTCTGCATGCACGGCAAGGCAAGCTACCGCACAAGCACACAGCATAATGGCAATCCCGCGATGTGGATTACAAGCATCAGCCTCGTTTTTCATGCCACTATTATATCAAAACTATTTAGGCTGTGCATGGCTTTGTTGGGCGCGGTAGTTTTTCCGTGGGCCATTGCCGACGTCGCGCTCTCTGGAGCGAGGGATCGTTGCGGGGGGGGGCTCATAGCGCGGCGAGTTGCCGATTTTGATGTTCTTGCCGCGCAGCCTCTTGCGACCGCTTCGCGGCTCAATCGCTACGCGATTTCGGGCAACCCGACGCCTGTGGCGCGGGTGCATGTCGGTGTGGAACGGAGGGAACATCCCGAACGATTCGTCAATCTCGCTCGCCGTCAGCTCCGCCATCATCTGCCGTACTTCGTCGGGCGTGTGGTACTGTCCGTTCAATTTAGCGGTGATCTTCAACGCCTCCTGTGAAAAAACGTGAAACGCAAGGTGAAGTTCGCTTCCGGCAGGGATGTACTTCGTCTCGGCCATTGTCTTTCTGAACTCTTCAACTGTCATTTCAGGTTCTTCCTGTAGAACGCCTCAATGCGGTCGAAGGGAATGGCGTCCTTTCCGCCACCATCGTAGAGGTCGCAATGGTTCGCACCGGGAACAATGACGAGTTCCTTGTTGTCGCCCTTGAGCTTCTTGAACGCCGTCTCGCCGAAGTAGCGGCTGTGTGCCTTTTCGCCGTGGACGACCATGACCGCGCTTTCGATTTCGTCCGCGTAGGCGAAGAGCTTGGCGTTCAGGAAGCTAAGCGCGCTCGTCTTGTTCCAGCCGTCGGTCGAGTTGAGCGAACGCGGATGGTAGCCGCGCGGCGTCTTGTAGTAGGCGTGGTAGTCTTTGATGAACTGCGGCGCATCGGTGGGGAGCGGATCAATGACGCCGCCGGCACGTTCCGCCTTGCCGGACTTGAAATCGACGTTGCGCTGGGCGTTCATCGCCTCGCGTTTCGCCTTTCTTGCTGCGGCGGAGTCCTCGGAGTCGTTGTAGCCGTTGGCGATGACGCGTGTCATGTCGTACATCGTGGAGGCGACGGTCGCCTTGACGCGCGTGTCGATTGCCGCTGCGTTGATGGCAAGTCCGCCCCAGCCGCAGATGCCGAGAATGCCGATCTTGTCCGCATCAACGTCGTCGCGCGATATGAGGTAATCGACCGCCGCCTGGAAGTCCTCAGTGTTGATGTCCGGCGAAGCGACGTAGCGCGGCAATCCTGATGATTCGCCGGTGTAGGACGGATCGAACGCGATGGTAAGGAAGCCGCACTCGGCGAGTGTCTGCGCGTAGAGACCCGACGACTGCTCCTTCACCGCTCCGAACGGCCCCGAGACCGCAATCGCCGCAAATTTCGGCGGTCGCGGGGCGACCGCCCTACCGTTCCCCGTTCCCCGTTCCCCATTCCCCATCTTCGGCTTGTACACATCCGCCGCAAGCGTGATGCCAAAGCGGTTTACGAACGTAGCCTTTGCGTGTTCGACCTTGTCGGACTTCGGGAATATCTTGTCCCACGCATCGGCTTTCGCCAGGCCTGTCGCCCCCGCGACCAATGCCGCCATTGTCAGTTCTTTCATCATTCTCATTCTCCTTTTGAGTTGTCCTTTTGGGGTGAAAAAGAAAACACGGACATTATAGGACATTCGGGGCGCAATAACAAATACCGATTTTATATCATTAGACATAAGTATTCTTTATAGTCGAAATGACGACTATCCATGATGCCAGTGGAAGCAACAGCATAGGGTGTTCGGACTGTCATCCAGGGAGCAGAGCGGTGGCCTATGCCGAGTGTAGAAATGAGACCGCGAACTGAAATGCGCCTGCCGCCGCAGGCGATCAGGTTGGCCGACGAGCGCAACGAGGAACTTTCGCGTAGCGAAAGTCGCAAGAGCCCGCGCAAGTACGCCAACTGCAAAGCCCGCCAGTAGATGCGTTCCCGCCAAGCGGTCACGTCGACTTACTTCGACAATTCTTGTTGATTCAAAAAGTTCATTATTGCATGAGCAACACTTTTGGGCATCTGCGGTGGTGGGGGTACACTCTGCCAATCCTCCCCCCAATACGGCATATCGTCGCCCCTGAACCGACTGCTGAAAGCTTGATCCCTTACGCTCCACTGAAAAAGAGGCATTTCGACACCACACCAGTAATCAGTCATCACGACAAAGTTGTCTTTCATGGAAAGAAACTTGCTGTCAAGTCTTTGTAATACTTTCTCTGGCCCTTGTTTGGAGATTGCATTTATCAAATCACAACATTCATCATACCCCAACAGTCGCCGAATATAGTCATGTATGAAATATACGTTTTCAGTCTCATCGTGTCCATCATTGTGTCCGTCCGGAATTAATGCAGATGTTTTTGAAGGAATACTATGCTGAAGTTCATCAATAGCATCATCAACACTGTATCTGCTCTGGTCTAAATCTCGCATTTTATGAAAAGATAAATTTGTTCCAGAAAGTGTTAGATTTAAATCTCGCTTCTTCCATGATTTCGCTATTTCAAAATATTTCATTGCCATTTCAGTATTCTTCATCCCATATAAATCAACGGCATAAATTTTCCCCATTCTGTATGCTGCGGTTGGAGAGCCGAGTTCATATGCTCGTTCAATCATTTTCTTGCCAGAATTAAAAACTACATGATTGTTTTTGTTCTCACGCATGATTCTGGCACCAACTTCTGTCATACTCATAGTATCGCCAGCACGGACTGCAACTTGAGCCCAATAATCATATCTCTTGGAGTCGTACTTCAACTTCAAATAAATATCCTCAGAAAAAACAACTTGCGTCGCGACACGTGCAAATCCAGCTTCTGCTGCTCGTCTCTCCAGATCAACTATCCTGCGCCCTACAGGCAACACACATTCGTGTTCAAGCAATTCTTTGGAATGTGCATGTGATAAAAGCCGAGCAAGATGAATGTTTGCTTCTATATTACCCAATTCAACTGACTGCTCTAGTAACTCCGTTACCGACATCTCCGTCGTGTTATCAATAATTCCCATCATGGCCAGTAGTGCGTAGCACAATATTGCCTCAGAATCGTTCTTGGTAAAATGATCAATTAGCGAGTCGTGTATAATATGCTCAACCGATTTTAGAATGGCAACATTTTTTTCTCTGAATGGTTTCTGAATTTCATCAGTAAGATTGACAAAACTGGCACTACGATCACCATGTTCCGTACACTCATTACTGTTAACAACAAAGGCTAATCTTGTAAATACGCGCCAATCAGTCCACAAGTTGACAGCTCGTTTCACAAAATCATAAATGCGATTCTGCTTGTAAAGTAACTGGGCCTCTCGAACCTCTGCCTCTGGCACAATTACATCAACTGATTGTGCTGTAACAATAGGTTGAGGGATAGCACTTCTTTTTACCGCCTCTTGGCATTTCTCTTTTCGTCTAATTGGAGACGCTGATTTTATCGACATGGTTAACCTCAAAAATCAAATACTTGCTGTTTTAAGCTTGTCGTGTCTTTAACCTCCGCATCCGATTCGGTCATCACTATATCACGTGGATGATAATGGAGGAAGCGCTCTTTGCTTGAAAGAGCCTCATACAAAACACCCGCACACTTTAACGACATAAATAAAGCTACAGCATACGCTTGGCAGTTCAATGACTTCTTGGGATTAAACTCTATGTCGGTAAAGCAATTATAATGGTCCAACGCTTTGATGAGTTCTGGGTGATGCATCATTGCATTGAGATATAACCAATTATAAAATGCTCTTGTGGGGTTAAGACTCCATAGAACTTCGTTCACCTTGAATGCGATAAGCTTGCCTTTCGCATTCTCCCGAACGTAGTCTCTGACAAATCGGGGATCGCGCGAATATAGTTCTGGGAAGGGGCCAGCATGCTCAAACATCTTGCTCGCTTGAAAAATTGATTCAACAACACAGCGCTCCCCATTGAATGTGATGGAAAGGTTAAAGGCACTTAATTGAACTCCAAACTCATCAAAAGACTTGCTTGAAATTTCTAATGGATGAGCATTTGGGTACTTTCCCCGGATGGAGTCGTGTAATGCTAATACATTCTTCTGTTTCTGTGAAAATGCGAATCCGGGATTCCACACGAACTCAAAAGATTGTGTGTCATCTACGCCAACATTTTCCAAACGTGGAAAGAACGCAGGTCTAGAAGTCATAACGCCTCCGAATATTTCTAGATTTTGGTTTGTCATCAAAATCAGAGGCACAGACCTTGAGCGGAATTTCTTTTAAGATCGGGAACTCTCCCATCAATTTACTCGTGGCATAATTACGATCCGAAACGGATTTAAACACGATGCCGTCAAGCATTTCAATTGATAACGCCCCGGGAACAAGTACTTCTGCTTGAGAATCAGTAGGACGATTCTTTGGTAATTCGTAAGACCGAGTTACTGTATATGTTTCGGTTTCATGGCTCTCTGTCTGCCTGCCGCTAATGATAGAATCGGCAAACATTGCCGCCAGCCCCTCGATGCCAGAAGTGGTTCCATGAAGGCGTACATGTTTTGATGCAGCATTTGCAACGGTAAACAGCACTCCAGCCTTTTCAATACATACTGGGTCAACTTCTAGAATACACCAAGGATCGCGGCCGACATTCTCAGGCCGCTGTTGCATGGCCCATAACAGTCGAGTGTTAATACGCTCTATTGACATGTTTATGCACTCAAGTCGTTTATCCCAACGGCCTTCATCGTTCGAGTGAAAATACCGGCACACGGCATCGTCAGGATGCGTAGTTCTGTACCTATCCATTTCCAATCTGGACATCAATTGCCCTGTCTTTAATATGGATATCAGGCTTGGAAATGAAGTAAAGTGAACTATCCGAGAGATGCCTCGTTGAATAACAAAGCTTCGAATCGCATCGGCATCCGCAGACCGCTCAAACCACGGATAATGTTCTATCACTGGGAGCTTGCCGGAACAATAGACATGAACGTACCTACAAGAAGGACACCAAACAACATCACCATCACATCGCGTATCTGATAATATGTCCGCACCGCATCGTAGGCATTTAAACAGAAGTTTGGTTTGGCCATGATCATAGCCTAACATTACTCCACAAGTCGGACAGTTCACGCGATGATCGCTTGAGGCGTTCCGATTATCGATGGTATTACCACAATTCGGGCATTCCATCTTTTCAATAGTAGGTTCAGTAGAATGGACAACTCTAACATAACAACTTCCCCATTTCCCCGAACTATAGGTACCAACTATATTCGCAATTTCATATTTCCACCCAACATCCATTTTAGGAGCAAGCCGTGCTGCGACTTCCTTTGCGACATAACCAATTCGTTTTGAGGATCCATGAAATACGCTTATGGCATTTTTATCATAGGGGTTATTGTATTCACGTCGAAGGTCGAATGTTTTCTCTGAGGCAAAAAAAGACGGCATGATCCCACATTTTTCAACTCCGCGTATTTCAAACTCATCCTGTCCTTTTGGTTGATATGGTGCATTTTGGGAAATTGGGACAGAAACACTTTGTTGAGATTTGTCAGAAATCTGGACTTTTGGCAATTGTGTTGTTCTATTAACACTTGATCTAGGCATTGATGGCGTAGCGGATCTTGTACTCGCATCCTTGTTGCCATCGTTTGCAAAAATGAGACAGACTATACCGCAACCGATCCATGCCGAGAGCCCCGACAATAGCGCACGTCCTGTTGAATCCATCGAACTTGGTAGCAGGTTGAATACAACTAGGAAGATTATTGGTACACCAATACCACGAATTACGCATCCAGTATCATCGCTCACATTGCAGCTCCCGTATCGGATTCAATTTCGACATCAAGAACTATCATGATCTCGCTTTATGACCATCTCTTGTCATTGCCCTATCGTTGTCAGTTTCACGATTTGAGATTGTTAGGCCATGGCAGGTTGAGGGCGAACAATGGGAAGAGGTGCAAAGTTGAACTTCACACCATTAGCCTCTTGCTCGCGTTGCCATTCACGGAGTCCTTCGAACAAACGATGGATGTCATGACCATACTGCTCGGAAATCTCGCGGCGGATGGCATAAACCTCCTCCAGCGGATCTTCATACTTCGGATCAGTATAATCTATTTGGGATGTCATCATAATCCAAACGCCTCCTTCTTTGCCAGAAACTCATCCGGCGTAATGATTACAGGACAATCATACCCCGCCTTCGCAACTATTGCGGCAGTTTTGGGCATTGTGACAAGATTCGCCATGTGCTTGCAATTCCAGGTTAAAAGCACATCCATTCCGTAAATCGCCGCCGTTGCAATATGCGCGGCGTCGGTCGTTTCTGTTACGGGAACCGCATAACCTTCGTGCAAGAGCCGAGCAAGATTTTCTACGCTTTCGATCATGCCGTCGACGGATTGCGCTGATGTCATGCATTGCAGACGCCGTTCTGCCATTTCGGCATTACCACGAGCCGATTCAATTCCGACGTATTGGGAAATGTAGATGTCACACTTGGGCGCGATCTCTTGCCACCACTTGAGGGTAAACGCCTGATCGCGGGCGATTTTCTCGTCCGTGGTCTGTCGCCCTACGAGATAACTCCAGAAGGTCGTCTCGCAGTACACTTTCAATTTCTTTTCGTTACCCATTTCCGCCTCCTTCCCTGTGCAGGGTACACTATGCCCAGAAAAGACGTATATATTTTACCATATTTCGGGTTTGTTGTGCGAGGGGAAATTCATATCGGCAAATGACAAGTGGCGAGACATAATTTACACTTATGCCTGAATCTGGTATAATACTCGGCATGGACTTACGGATACTCAGGTACTTTCTCGCCGTGGCGGAAGAGGGGAACATTACCCGCGCCTCTGAGCGTCTGCATGTGTCGCAGCCAGCGCTCTCGACGCAGCTCGCCGCATTGGAGGACGAACTTGGCCAGAAGCTGTTTGAGCGCGGCGCTCGCGGAATCGAGCTCACCGAGAAAGGCGTCGCCCTAAAGCGCCGCGCCGACGACCTCGTCGATCTTGCCGAGCGCATTGAGGCGGAAATCAAGTCAAAGGACAGTGGCGAACTTGTCGGGACGCTCTCCATCGGCGCCGGAGAGACCCCTGCGTTCCGGTTTGTTGCCCGTGCCGCAGAGGAACTTCGCCGCACCAATCCGAGACTCAACTTCTCCGTCTCGTCCGGCAACGGAGAGGACATCCTTGCCCATCTTCGGGAAGGCACGTTCGACCTCGGCGTGCTTGTAGGCCCCGGACGCTACGAGGGATTCGACTACCTGACGCTGCCCTATACGCACCATTGGGGACTTGCCGTCGAAAAGGATTCGCCGTTCGCTGCGAAGAAGCGCATATCGCCCAAAGACGCACGGGGGATTCCTCTCATTTGTTCGCGGCAGGGGATGGTGAAGGAGTTTCTTGCCGGATGGTTCGGCTGCCCGTTCGGGAAGCTGGACGTGGTCGCCACCTACAACCTCATCTACAACGCCGCCGTCTTCGTCGAGGCGGGACTTGGCGCGGCGATCTGCATTGACGGCATGATACCGCAGGAGTTCGCCGACCGCGTCGTGTTCCGTCCGTTCGCGCCCGCGCTCGTCAGCGACGTCTACCTCGCATGGCGCAAGAATGCCGCGCTCTCGCCCGCCGCCGCCGCTCTCGTCGATGCAGTTAGAAGGATGTCGGCAAAATGATTCTCACACGTTGTATTCAACTACCTGGCTGTCAATGCGCATTTGCGCGTTCGACAAGCAGCTTGCCAAAGGCGTATTTGCGCTTAGCTTATCGAGTCAGATCCGCGCGCCCGGCAAGAAAGTCGATTGCGTTTATGACTTGAATTCCACTTCGATCCGGCACAAACACGTCGTCAAGCGTTAGGACATATCTAGGATAGTTATCCGCAATTGCAGTGAATGCCGCAGTCTCCTGCTGGAATTTCTCTCTCGTGGCGATGGTGACGGCAACCTGGATATATCTTATGATTCCGTCAGTTCCCTTGACTACAAAATCGACTTCCTTGTCCGCGACCTTTCCTGTCGCCACTTTGTATCTGCGGCGCAACAGCTCAAGATAGACCGTGTTCTCCAGAAGTTGCTGGACCTCGATGTCGGGATTGCTCAGGATGTAGCATTTGAATCCGAAATCCGTCAGATAGTACTTGTGGATCAGTTTCAGCATCTCACCGCCCTTGACGTCGAAACGGTCGGCTTTGTAGAGAAAATAACAGTCTGCCAGAATGTCAAGATACGAAGACACGGTGTTCGCACTGACCTTGACGCCGTTCGCGTTGAGCTTGTCGGCCATTCTATTCGGAGATGTCAGGGAAGAGATGTTTTCGGCCATGTATTTGAGAATCTGGCTCACAAGCATTCTTCCTCCTTCCTTGTTGCGCTTCAGGACGTCCTTTTCCAGTATCGTGCGATAGACGGATTCGACGTATTCCCTTTGCTCAGGCGAGCCTGTCCTGAACGCAAATGATTCCGGGAGCGAACCATACGTCAGATAGTCCATGAAGCGACGACTTTCGTTCGCGTCGCCGATTTTGCCGCCGACTGCGGCTGTCATCTCGACAAACGAGAACGGCAGCACGTTGATCTCGACGTACCTGCCCGTCAGCACTGACGCGATTTCGGACGAAAACAGGTTTGCAGTCGAACCGGTGACATAGAGATCCACGCCTCTCTTCACGTAGAGACTATCCAAGACCTCTTCGTATCTCTCCACCTTCTGTATCTCGTCAAGGAATATGTACGTCGTCTTCCCCTTCGCCAGCTTGCCTTTGAGGAAACCATGCAGCGCTTTTGCGTCGCGCAGAGGTTCGTTCTCCAACTCCTCGAAGTTCAACATGACTATCCTCGAAGCGGGAACGCCTCTCCTTTTGAGCGACTGGGCGAACATCTGGAGGATGGTCGATTTGCCGACGCGGCGCATGCCGGTCAAGACCTTTATGAGAGGCCTGTCCCTGAACTGTTCCAGCCAATTCAGGTAATGCGTTCTCGCGACTTTCTTCTTCATCGTGGTTTTCTCCCGATTTGCGCCGCCTATTATACCATTTTCTGGCGAGTCGAACTTGAGAACTTTTCATAATTTCGAAAAAGTTCTCAAATACACATTGCGCGTTCGACAAGCCGCTTGCCGAGGGCGCGGGCATTGGCAAGGTCATTTTTCTTGCAACATTACATGTTCGCGGATCCAGGCGAGGAGTTCGTCGTAGCCCATGGAGCCATCGGCGAGCGACAGGCCGGCGTGGACGATCTCCTCGTCGGTGCATTGGAGCCTAATCCCGTTCACTTCAAGAAACGTCAGCATCACATACATGCCGATTCTCTTGTTGCCGTCGAGGAACGCGTGATTCGCGACGAGCGACGCGCCGATGCGAGCCGCTTTCTCCTCTTTCGTTGGATAGAGTTCCTTCCCTTCGAAAGTGGCAAACGCGCTTTCAAGCGCCGACTCGAGAAGCCCCTCGTCGCGAAGTCCAACGCTTCCGCCCGTTTCCGAGGCGATGTATTGGTGGAGCAGGAGAACCTTGTCCTTGGAGAACTTCGTCATTTCGCAAGCTCCAGAAACGCGGCCTTGTGTTGCTTCATGATGCGCCTTGCGACAACGTCAATTCTCTCGTCCTCGGTGAGATCGAGATACTCGCCGCCATCAAGGTCGATTAGAATGTATTTGGGGCGGTTGTTCTTGAATATCACGGACTTGCCGTCCCTTTCCGTCTGCCGAGCGACAGCGGAGAAGTTTTGATTCGCCGCCGTCATAGTGACAATCTTGTCAGTGTCAATATACATTAGAAATATCCTATCTATGTGTCTCGATGGGTATTATAGGATATTTTAATCCTACTTGTCAATGCCCACGATGGTGATTGTAGGGCTAGAATTAGCTTTTTATCGAACCGCCATCAGCTCGTCCCAGCGGGTCGAGGCGCGTTTGGAGAGCTTCGAGCGCTTCATCTTCCACGACCTCTCGCCTATGCCTTCGGAAGCGGAGAACACCTTGCCTTTGCCGTAGCGGGCG
>JAEEGK010022284.1_pt1 | contig 13321 bp, 9 predicted proteins | sample 8958771 | NCBI WGS metagenome assembly JAEEGK01 (sample SAMN16246547, study PRJNA631951) | gut metagenome | biome: gut microbiome; feature: rumen; material: SC-attached | host: Bos | place: Iran: Karaj | collected 2018-10 | reverse complement strand
TCCGGGTGTCGCCTCCAGACCTTCTGCCGAGGTGGCGGAACTGGCAGACGCACGGGACTTAAAATCCCGCGGGTAGAGATACCCGTACCGGTTCGATTCCGGTCCCCGGCACCAGTAAAAAATAGCCTGTCCTTTCAGTGAAAGGGCAGGTTTTTTGTTTACGGGCAATTGAGCCGGGATTGGCAGAGATATTTCTAATAAAGATAGAAAATTACAAATCTGACTTGCCTTTTGTGTGATATAATGTAATAACTATGGTTATGATTCATTGTGAAACAGGATACAAACAAGAAAGAGGACTTGTGCTTATGAGAAAGTATAACAGTAAGGTAAAGCTGTTGACGGCAGCCGTTATGGCTTCGCTGCTGGCCATGCCCGGGTACGGCCATGCATTTAAAAGGCCGCCGGAATACGTGTATTACAACGGAAAGCCGCTTGTGGAAATACAGTTCCTGGTCAAAGGTGAGGAAATGGAAAGTCTGGTGGACAAAGCCGGGTATACGCTGAGTCCTTCCCTGATCCAGCCTGTAAAATCCAGTACCGCCTACTGGACGGGACTGATCGGTCCGAAAGCTAAAAACGGGCAGCCCTGGCAGGTGTTCGTGACCACGCAGAAAAATGAGCAGAACGCCTATGCGTCTACTACGTCAGTAATCGTGAAAAACAGAAAGGCAAAGGAAACCGAAGTTAATTTTGTGGCGCAGCAACTGCAGGACGGGAAAAAATTGCTCCGGATGACGGGTAAGATTGCCGAAATGGATAATCCGCCTTCGGGGGATTATGGGTTCAGCGAAATCGCTATAGGTCAGTATATGGGCGCAGCCCGCAAGGGCGCGGTGGACGGCTGGTGGGTGGATACGGATACGGTGCTGCCTACCAACGAGCAGGCGGCGGATTTTGTAGGTACTTTCCGCCATGAGCTGGGCCATGCCCTGGGCATCAGCAAGAGTGTGAATTATTTGGATGAAAAAGGGAACACTTATGTGCCGGAGAGCGAGGATGATGTCAAAAAATCAAAAGCGACCGGGGAAGCGATGATGCGGTTTAGTACCGAAGTAACCGATAAGGATTCCTGGAACCTGCATCTGGTGGACCAGAACCTGAATCCGGCAAAACCGGGGATGGAAATCCTGTCTGCGGCGGGTTTTGCAGCAAAAAAGAAAGCGGATCCCGGCGTGAAGAAAAGCGATTTCTTTATTGTCAACAACCGATATAAAAAAGAAGATGCTTCCGGAAAAAACGGGAAGGCGTTTTTTATGGGACCGAATGTAACGGATGCCCTGGCGGGCGCCACTTTCTTCGGCGTCAACGGCGTTCCGGTCAATGGTTGGGAACACGATACGTTTGAAGGTTCCCATCTGTAGACAGCCGGTATGATGAGCCATCGGGATTACAGCAACTACACGTCCTTTATGGAAGTAGAACTGGCCGTAATGCAGGACCTGGGGTATAAAATCGACAGGGAGGCCTGGTTCGGGCATTCCGTTTACGGGGATGGGAAGACCTTTACCAATACCCAGGGCTATTCTGCCCGGAATGAAGCGGGTACGTCATATATTAAAGGCAAACCCAGCTCCGTGCCGCTGGGTATCGGCCTGCACATCTACGGGTCCCGCAATACGGTGACCCAGGCTGCGGATATTTTAACCAATGGAACGGGCGCCACCGGCATCCGGGTAGACGGCATGCGGAATACGGTGATCGTTCCCGCTGCCACGAAAATTCATGCGGACGGTCTCCGGGGCAACGGTATCCTGATTGCCTATGGCCGCGACCAGGTGGTGAACCAGGCCGGTACGGTTACGGCTAAGGGTAAGGGCGGCACGGGCGTGCGCTTTGATTTCGGAGCCAGCACTAACGGCGCGAATGATGAGTACCGGGGTTCTTATATCCGTTACAAACGGAGTGTGAAAGAGGGAACCGGCGCGATTGACGATCCTGAAAATCTGAAACTGACGGACATGGATGAGAACGTATTCAATGCGGCGGCAGATGAGTTAAACGGGCCGCAGGTAAAGGAATACAATCTGAGCGGTTCCCTGTCCGGCGCGGAAAACGCAATCTATATCAGCAGAAACGCCTTTGTAAAAAACATCAACATAAAGGAAGGTGCCTCCATCAGCGGAAATATCACCAGTGACTGGAAGCATTTCAAAACAGACGGCAGTTATGACGGCGTGGAAAAAACGGAAAAAGAACCTGGGATTTCCTTTGAAGCGTGGATGGCGAAAAATCATCCGGGGGAGAATCCAAAACCCGGAGATGAAGAACTGGAAAAAAATCCTGCCTTAATAGATAAATATTTACAATATGCGGCAGATTATGAGGCGGATCCGGAAGTTAAGGCCAGTATAAAAACGGTTACAACACAGAAAGGGCTGTTGCGTATCCAGTACAACGGAAAGACGGGAGATAAAGGATATGCCTATGACGCTTACGTTCCCGATTTGGTGACGAACCTGAATTTTGCGGCGACGATGGCGTACAATGGGAATATCACCGGCCCGGACAATATGAAACTGAACGTGAAGAGCGGCGCTTTGGCCTATACCGGTACCGCGGATGTGGTGGGGGTGACCGTAGCGGATGGCGCCACGTTGCTGGGCGGCAGTTACACGGTCCACGACATGAGCAGCAAGGCGGCAGCGGATTTTGTTTCCAAACTGGATAATACCGATAAAGGCTTTTTCGTCAATAGCGGCACTGCAGGGGCGCTCAATAGCGCGTCTTCCATGAAGATTACAGGTAATCTGCTCTCTGATGGTATCTTGCAGGGCGTGGCAGGCGGCAGCGCCGGAACAATCAGGGTAAGCGGTGATGCCAGCATCGACGGTTCGCAGGTCATCGCTAAAAACTTGCTGCCGGATGAAAAATTTACCGTATTGCAGGCCGGTTCTGTCAGCGGTTCCGTAACGAATACGGAAGACGCGCCGTATAAGTTCGGTATGCTGGATGAAACCGGCGCCGTGGAAGGGAATACGGCGGTAGTGACCGGTAAAGCGGCAAACAATCTGGGAAAAACCGATGCGGTACAGGAAGAAACATACGACGCCATGATGTCCATGTACAATAACCTGACTGCAAAGGGCGACGCCCGCCGCAATGAAATGCGTCCCCTGTTCACCCTGACACCTGCGGAGACAAAGAAAGCGTTTTCCGCGATTTCTTCCAACGCGTCGGCGAAAAGCATGGCGCTGGCCCAACGGAGTACGGTGATTCAGCATCTGCTGTCTTCCCGGCTGAAAGACGCATTTACGGCGAAGGAGGCGAAAGCCAGTATTCCCATGCAGCATCTGGACGACAGCAGCGATGAGGGCGTACCGGCTACCCTGCGGACCCTGGAACCGGCGGAGAATGATATCTGGCTGAAGTTCGGCAAGAACTGGGGTGATATGCGAAACGATACGGATTACCACAGCACTGCGACTTTGTTAGGCTGGGACAAGGCTTATGGCAAAAACTGGCGGGCCGGTGTATTCACCGGATACAGTAAAACCGGCTTTTCCGATAACACTGCCGCCAATGAACTGCGGGATGTGCGGTTCGGTCTCTACGGCGGATACAGCAAAGGCAGGAATGAAGGTTTAGTCTATCTGGACTACGGCTGGCTTCGGAACAAGCTGCGTCGGGCCATTACCAATCTGGGCCTGACGGCCGGGGCGGATTACCACAGCCACATTCTGGAGTTGGGCGGGGAATATTTATACGACCTGCAGGCGGAGAAAAATGTACCCTGGCATGTACGTCCCTATGTGAACGCGCAGTTATCCCGGCTGTGGCAGAACAGCTACCGTGAAGACGGGGCCGGCGTATTCGGACAGGTGGTAGACAGCAAGCACAACAATTACTTCGGTATGGGCGCCGGGGTAGAGTTCAAACGCTATCTGGCGGGAGGCAGCTATGCCATCCGGGTCGGGGTGAAGCACGCCTTTGCGGGGGCGGAACCGAAGCTTCGGTACAGTTACATGGGCGACGCGGCCAACACCTATGACATGCGCAACGTGCAGGACAGAACGCACTTTGTTTTATCCATCGGCGGTGAGACGGAACTTGGCAAAGGCTGGAGCATCGGCGGCGATGCCGGCTTTGTGCGGGGCAGTCACGACAAAGACTGGTCCTGCAGCGTCACATTGAAGAGAATGTGGTAAATTATAAAAAACCTTTGTTCTTAGCGTTATTTTTAACAATCCTGATGCAGATTAACCTGTGTCAGGATTGTATATTTTTGTTGGATACAATTAAAATGTATGTTATAATAAATTATTATGGGAAACTTTGCGTTTGTTTCAATGTAAACACGGAATAAACACGGAGGGCGTGTCATGCTAAAGACCACAGACTGGCTGGCCGGTGAATCCTTTTTGCGCGAAAACGCAAAAGAGTTGCTTCCTTTCATAAATAAATACGGTCACTGCACGCTGGAGCCGGATGCGCTGGAGCGGTATTTTGAAGTGCTGCTGACAGGTATTGCGGCACAGCAGCTGCCGCCGGAGTCCAGCGGTAAAATCATGAATCAGCTGCGGCATCTGGCAGGGAATCCGGTGACGCCGGAGAAACTGATGGCCCTTACGGATGAAACCATTGCCACGTGTGGCCTGACAGCGATTAAAATAACATATATGAAAGAGTTTGCCCGGCTGGTGCTGGAGCGGACGATTGATTTTGCTGCTTTTGCGGATATGCCGGACACACAGATCGTCAAGCTGCTGAAAACGGTGCGGGGACTGGGGCAGTGGACGGTGGAAATGTTTTTGCTGCTTTCCCTGTGCCGTCCGGATGTGCTGCCGGGAGATGATTTTCTACTGAAAAAAGAAATGCAGCGGTTGTTTAATCTGAAAGATGTTCCCAAACGGGGACAGCTGAACAAACTGATGGAAGGCTGGCGTCCCTGGCGGAGCCTTGCGGTCTGGTATTTATGGCAGCACAGCGCGGACGCCCGGAAACGCTGAAACGGAAGTTGTAAAGAGAGAGAAGAAAAAAGAAAAGGAGAACGTTGATGATAGATTTTTTTGAACAGGTTAACGTGCTTCCCCGGGTGAGGGAAAACTTGCAGAATATGGGAATCAAAATGCCCATGCCTGTGCAGCGCCAGGCAATTCCCGCGCTGCTGAAGGGGCGGGACGTGCTGGCCCGGGCCCAGACAGGTACGGGTAAGACGCTGGCATTTCTGATCCCGCTTGCCCAGAAGATCGATCCGGGCAGGAAATATGTGCAGGCGCTGGTAATTACGCCCACCCGGGAACTGGCCCAGCAGGTCAACGAAGTGATGAAGCAGGTGCTGGACGGGCTGGGGATTGCGACGCTGGCGGTGACCGGAGGCCGTGATTTCGAGACCCAGAAAAACAAGCTGGCGGGCAAGGCCCAGGTGCTGATTGGTACCCCGGGGCGCCTGCTGGACCATATTGAAAAGGGTAATACGGATCTGGGCGGGGTAAAGTTCCTGGTGCTGGACGAAGTTGACGAGATGCTGGCCCAGGGATTTATGGATGACGCGCTGAAACTGATTACTATGACCGGGCCGGAACGGCAGACCATGCTGTGTTCCGCTACCGTTTCGGAAGAAATCAATAAACTGGGGCGCAAACTGACCACCAACTGCCAGATCATTGACATTGATCCGGAAGAGGCGGTGGTGAAATCCATTCAGCAGATCTGCATCCGTACAACGGAGGAAAAAAAGCCGGAGAACCTTATGCGCCTGATCGACCGGCTGAATCCATACCTGATGCTGGTGTTCTGCATCAGCAAGGAACGGGCAAAGGAAGTGGACACCTTTTTGAGCGGGCATGGCTATAATGTGGGTGTGCTGACCGGTGATATGAGCGCCACCAGACGTAAAACGGTGATGAAAGAGTTCCGTGACGCTAAGATCCAGATCCTGGCGGCCAGCGATATTGCGGCCCGGGGGCTGGATGTGGAAGGCGTGACCCATGTCATCAATTACGACGTGCCCCATGACGCGGACTGGTATGTGCACCGGGTGGGCCGTACCGGCAGGGCCGGCAAAGACGGCATCGCCATTACGCTGTACACACCGGAGGAACTGCGCTGGCTCCATAACGTAGAGAAAAAACTGGGCGTGACGCTGGAGAAGCAGACGGTGAACGGACGGAAGATCGTACGCCGTACCCGTATCGCTTCGGCCCGGAAGCGGGAAGCGGAACAGAAAAAAGAAGCCCCGAAATCCAGAGGCCGCAACTCCGTAGCGGACAAACGCCACGCTCCCAAGACCGGGTCCAACCGCCGGCAGGTGAGCCGCCAGGCAGCCCGGGAAGCCTCCATGGCGTTAAAAGAAAAAGCAAAGAAAGCTGCGAAAAAGGGCAACAAGAAAGTGTAAATAATCCATTTTAGTATATAGGTGATTTAATTTGTTTTTGAAATCAGTTACAGCCTTCGGGTTCAAATCTTTCGCGGAACGCACCGCCCTGGAATTCGGTGCGGGCATTACCGCCGTGGTGGGACCCAACGGTTCGGGAAAAAGTAATATATCCGATGCGGTGCGCTGGGTGTTGGGCGAACAGAGCGCCAAATATCTCCGTGGCAGCAAAATGGAAGATATTATTTTTTCGGGTACCAGCAAACGTCGTCCCTTGGGTGTGGCAGAAGTGACGCTGGTCTTCGACAACCGGGACCATATGCTGCCGCTGGATTTTGACGAGGTGAGCATCACCCGGCGTCTGTACCGTTCCGGCGACAGCGATTACGCGATCAACAAGAAAAACTGCAGATTAAAAGATATACTGGACCTGCTGGCGGATACGGGCATGGGCAAAGGCGCCATGTTCCTTATTGGGCAGAATAAAATCGACGAGATACTGAACAGCCGGCCGGAAGACCGTCGCTCCATCTTTGAAGAGGCGGCGGGCATTGCCCGGTTCCGTATGCGGAAGAAGGAAGCCACGCGCCGTCTGGACGACACGGCCAACAACCTGACCCGCATCAACGACATCAAGAGTGAAGTGGAAAGCCGGGTAGAACCCTTGCGCATCGAGTCGGAGCGGACCACGCGTTTTAACGAACTGAACGGAAAGCTGCGAATCTGCAAGCTGACCCAGTTCGTGCAGCGGGTGGAAACCATCGAACAGGCCCGGACCAAACTCCAGCAGGAACAGGAGGCCAGTAACCGTGTCTTTCTGGAAAAAAGCACGGAAGTGAGCGGGCAGGAGGCGTTCCTGACCGGATTGCAGCAGGAACTGGACGCGCTGAACGACCAGGTGTCGCACATACAGGCGGGTATCAGGTCAAAGGAAACAGCCCTGGAAACCATCAAGGGCGAAGACGCTGTGCTGGATGAACGCATTGAGCAGAGCAGCCGGCAGCAGGGGAATATTGCGAAACGCAATGAAAAACTGCAGGAACAGATTGACCAGTGGACGGCCCAGATGGAAACGCTGGCCAAAGAGTTTGACGTGCTGGAAGCCAAACGGGATGAGGCTGCGGCGCTGGTTACGGATCTGGAACAGCAACAGCAGGAACGCCTGCAGGCACAGAAGGATAACGAGGCGAAGATTCAGGAACTGACAGACAGCAATTTTGAAGATATGCGCAAGATGGTAGAATTGCGCAATGAAATCCGTCAGCTGGAAACGGAGCAGGAACAGCGCATGAACCGCCGCAACCGGCTGAAGGACGACGTGGATGCCGCGGAACAGCGGGTCGCTGAATTAACAGAAGAACAGCGGAGCCTGATTTCCCGCAAGGGCGAACTGGAACAGGACGTGGCCCGCTACATAAAAGAAGGAAATGAACTCGCAGGCACGGCGGCGGAACGCCGGGAACTGTTACAGACGACAGAACGCAAATACAATGAATGCCAGACGCAGATTGCGGCGGCGGAATCCCGCCTGCATCTGCTGCGGGATATGCAGCAGTCCCTGGAAGGTTTCGGCTTCGGCGTAAAAGCGGTCATGCAGAGCCGGGAGGATTGGCACGAGGACATAATCGGGCCGGCCGCGGCGCTGATTTCCGTGGAACCGGAATATGTGACTGCCGTGGAAACTGCGCTGGGCGCCGGGGCCCAGAATATTGTGATTAAGTCGGCAGAGGCGGCGAAACATGCCATCCGATATCTGAAGGAACATAAAGAGGGAAGGGCAACCTTCCTGCCGCTGGATACAATAAAGGAACCGGTGCTGAAGGCGGACGAGAAAGCCCTGGTAAAACTGCCGGGGATCCGGGGCTTTGCGGCGGATCTGCTGCAATGTGGGGAAGAAGTGAAACCGGCTGTTCGTTTCCTCGTGGGCAGGGTGCTGGTGGCAGAAACCATGGATTACGCCCTGACCGCGGCGAAAAAGAGCAACTTCCGGCTCCGGGTGGTAACGCTGGACGGCGACGTGGTGAACACAGGAGGTTCCCTCACCGGCGGCAGCCGCCAGAAGAAAGAATCCGGTTACCTGACCAGGGAACGGGATGTGAAAGCGCAGGAAGCGGCGTTGCGGAAATTCAATAAAACTCTGCTGGCCATCCAGGAAGAGAAGGAAGTACTGGAAGACGAACTGGCAGAGCGGGAAAAACGGCTCTCGGTATTGCGGGATACCGTGCAGCATAAAAATATCCGCCTGACGGAAATGAAAGCGGAAGAGCAACGCCTGTCCGATGAGCTGAAACGGGAAAACGAGGCGCTGGAACTGGCCATGGATACCCGCAGCCAGCTGGGCAATGAGTATCTTTCTGTACGGAAACTGTTGGCAGAGAAACAGAAACCGCTGCAGGAAATGGAAGCGGCCAACGAAGAAGCGAAGAATACGCTGGACGCACTGCAGAAGAAGATATCGTCCGACAAGAGCGCGTTGGAGACACTGGCGTTACGTCTGCAGGACGCGCGGGTCCAGTCGGAAACCGCCAACACCCAGCGGCAGCTGAAAAACGAGCGCATGCAGCAATTGGACAGTGATTTGGGACGGCTGCAGGGCGAGTTTAACGCTAACGAGGAAGAAAGTGAAAGGCTGGCGGGCGTAGTAGAAGCCAGCAAAACAAAGAAAGCAGAGTTGGCAGAGCAGACGAAAACCCTGATGCAGGAACTGCAGGATATTCTCACCGGCCAGCACGATTTTTCGGAGCAGCGGCTGGAACTGATCCAGAAGCAGGGGGCTGCGGGAGAGAAACTGAAAAACCTGCGGGGCGAACTGGCCAAAGCGGAAAGTAAAGTGCACCAGAATGAGATTGACAATGCGAAGCTGGAAAGCGATTACCAGAATGCGCTGGAGCAACTGACCTCGGAATACAAAGTGAACCTGGCGGAAGCTAAGGAAGAGGCAAAAGCGGAAGGCGTGCTGGAGGACAAGAGTGAAACGGCCTTGCGCCGGATGCAGGTTTCCCTGCAGAGGCAGATAGAAGAGCTGGGGCCGGTGAATCCCGGCGCCATTGAAGAGTACAAAGCGGTCAGTGAACGTTATGAGTTTTTGCAGAAACAGTACAACGACCTCTGCGAGGCAAGGGACAAACTGCAGTCTGTTATCGCGGAAATCAATTCGGGAATGACGAAACGGTTTAAGGAAGCTTTCGGCAAGATCAACGGATTTTTCCAGAATACTTACGTGCAGCTCTTTGGCGGCGGCACCGCGGTGCTGAAACTTTCAGACCCGGAAAACATTTTGGAGTCCGGCATTGATATTGAAGCCCAGCCTCCCGGAAAGAAGCTCCAGAGCCTGTTCCTCCTTTCCGGCGGGGAAAGGGCGCTGACAGTCATTGCGCTGTTGTTTGCGCTGCTGAGCTATCATCCGTCACCATTCTGTATTCTGGATGAGATTGACGCGCCGCTGGACGACGCCAATATCGAACGCTTCTCCAAATTCTTGGAAGGCTATGCCATGCAGACCCAGTTTATCGTCATCACCCACCGGAAAGGCACTATGGAAGCGGCCAACGTCATGTACGGTGTGACTATGGAGGAATCCGGTGTGTCCAAAATTATTTCTGTGAAGATGAGCGATAAATTGATTAAGGAAAGCGTATAGCGCTGTTTTTATAAGTGAATAATTTGCATAGAGAAAGGAAGTAAAGCTATGGGCTTTTTTGAGAAACTGAAATCGGGGCTGACCAAGACGCGCCAGAATTTCACCAACCGGATTACGGAACTGGTGGGTATGTCTGCCAAAGTGGATGAGGATTTTTTGGAAGAGCTGGAGATGATTCTGCTGACGGCCGACGTGGGTGTGAAGACCACGGAAAAGCTGATCGAAGATGTGCGTCAGGCAGCCAGAAAAAAAGAAATTAAAGGTACGGAGGACGTGCTTCCGTTCCTGAAGAAGCAGATTTCTGCCATGCTGAAGGATGACGGCGTGCGGACCCGGATTGGCGCACGTCCCACCGTTATTTTGGTGGTGGGTGTCAATGGTGTGGGCAAAACGACCACCATCGGCAAGCTGTCAAACTACTTCCGTCTGTTTAATTATAAAGTGATGATGGCGGCAGGGGATACTTTCCGTGCTGCGGCCTCTGCCCAGCTTAAAATCTGGGGCGAGCGGGCCCAATGCGATGTGATTGCCCACGAAGAGGGGGCGGATCCGGCTGCCGTGGTGTTTGACGCGCTGAAAGCGGCCAAAGCCCGGGGCACTGACGTGCTGTTCATTGACACGGCAGGGCGTCTGCATAACAAAGTCAACCTGATGAACGAGCTGGGCAAGATCGACCGTATCATCAAACGGGAGATTCCGGAAGCGCCGCACGAAGTGTTTCTGGTGCTGGATGCTACGACCGGACAGAACGCCATCACCCAGGCCAAGGTGTTCACGGAAACCACCAGGATTACGGGCGTGGTGCTGACCAAGCTGGACGGCACGGCCAAAGGCGGCGTGGTTGTGGCTATCCGGGAAGAACTGGGCCTGCCGGTAAAATGGATCGGTATCGGGGAAGGTATTATGGACTTCCGGCCCTTTGAACCGGATAAGTTTGTGGACGCGTTGTTTGCCACGGACGGGGAAGAAGAATAGTACTTGTGGCTTGCTGCTGAGAACGCAAAAATATTTCGCGTTTTCACAAAAAGCGGAAACGTTGAGGGGATTTCATTTATATGTTTGCGGTTATCGTAAATACTATTACCATACTCATCGGCGCATCCATCGGGCTCCTGCTTCGCAAAGGACTGCCTGAATCAATTTCCGATGCCATGATGAAAGGTCTTGGTCTGTGCACCATTGTTATCGGCATTCAGGGAATGATAGAGGAAGAGAATATCCTGGTTTTGATTTTATCTACTATTCTCGGTATCGTCATAGGCGAATGGCTGGATGTGGACGGGCACATTAACCGGGCTGCGGAACGCCTGACTTCACGTTTTACCGGGATTGGTGAAGGAGCGAAAATTGCCCAGGCGTTTGTGACCTCCTGCCTGATCATGAACGTAGGAGCGATGACCATTGTGGGTTCCCTGGACGCGGGCCTGCGGGGTAATTTCAGCATGCTGTATACCAAGTCCCTGCTGGATCTGATCTCCGGCATTCCTATGGCGGCGGCCATGGGGGTGGGGGTTATGGGCTCTGCGCTGTTCACGCTGGTCTTTCAGGGAGGCATCGTCCTGCTGGCGGAATACATTGCCCCCTTTTTATCCGAAACTTTGATCAAGGAGTTGATCTGTACCGGCAGCCTGATGATCCTTGCCATCGGCCTGAACATGCTGGAACTTACCAAATTGAAGGTACTGAACTACCTGCCGGGCCTGATGGTGGTACCTCTGGCGCTGAAGCTGATGCAATGCCTGGGATTTTAATATCTTTTTTCTGTACAGAAAAAACACCGGATGATATAATATGTTTGTAAATGTGGGGAGAATACTTCCTGCCATTGAGTAAATGTTAGTTGCAAAAGGTGAATTACTTTAACGGAAAGGGAGATGAAAGTTATGAAAAAACTGTCTGTGCTGGCTGCTGTCCTCTGTGCGATGGCGATATCTCTGCCAATATCTGCAGACGCAGGTTTTAATGTTGGCAACGTGTTAAAAGGAAAACCGACTGTGAAAACCGAAAAGCCTTCTGCCGGAAAAGTAAATCCTGCCGCACCGGCAAAGCAGGGCGGGAAAGCAACTATTACTATAACTTGTGATGGCGCGCCTCTTCAATATGCCAGCGCTTATATCGGACCGGGCATTGAGTATCGTCTGGAAGACGGGAAATGCCACGTCATCAATAAAAGCAGCATGGGCGGCATGACCAGCGACAAGGGCATTGTGGAAGTTGAGTATCCCAAGCAGGGCTGCAACATTGTAATTTTCAAGGTCGGGTTTGAGCCGATCCTCCTGCGGAATGTTGTTCTTCCCAGCAGCCATACGCTGACAACCACGAAAAATCCGGCTGTAAAGGGCGTTAAATTTGACTGATCCGTCAAAACATAGTATATTTTGGTGAAGTTTTTATGATAACCCAGCAGCAGAAATTGCTGTGAATAAATAATTATTTAAAGCTGTCAAGCAAAAATACTTGACAGCTTTTCTTTGTCCGTGTATAATGCTCATGTTGAGCAGAAGGGAATGAGGTTGACAGAATGGCAGCAAATGCGTTTGAAGACAGGATCCGTTTCGGAAGCCTGTACGAAATCTACGGCGCCCTGCTGACGGAAAAGCAGAGGCAGTGCCTGGAGCTGTACTTCTGTGAAGATTATTCCCTGGCGGAAATCGCCGAAGAGATGAAGGTATCCCGGCAGGCAATCCACGATTTGCTGAGGCGCGTGGAACAGACGCTGGAGCATTACGAAACGATGTTGGGCTTTTTACAGCGCATGGAGAATACCAGAAGGCTGACGGTCGAAGCGGCGGCGATTCTGGACAGCGCAGCAAAAAAACGTAAAGATACAGAACTTTCCCGGTTGCGGGAAATACTGGAAGAATTGAATGATGAAAGCAGGTAACTGAATGGCTTTTGAGAGCTTGTCCGAACGGTTGCAGAACGCGATCAAGATGTTCCGCGGTACGAAAGAAATAACCGAAGAAGACCTGAAGGAACCGCTGCGCCAGGTACGCATGGCGTTACTGGAGGCTGACGTAAACTTCAAAGTCGCGAAAAATTTTGTCGCAAAAATCAAAGAGCGCGCCTTAGGCGCGGAAATTCAACAGAACCTGAGCCCCAGCCAGCAGATTATCAAAATCGTTGATGAAGAACTGACTGCGCTTCTGGGTGGAACCCAGGCCAAACTTACGGTGGCGGATAAACCGCCCACCATCATCATGCTGGTTGGTCTGCAGGGTACTGGTAAAACCACTACGGTGGGTAAGCTTGCCTACAATCTGAAGAAGAAAAAGAAAAGCCCGTTGCTGGTGGCCGCCGACGTATACCGTCCGGCTGCTATCACCCAGCTTCAGGTGCTGGGCGAACAGGTTGGCGTGCCGGTA
>JAEEGK010022283.1_pt1 | contig 13321 bp, 3 predicted proteins | sample 8958771 | NCBI WGS metagenome assembly JAEEGK01 (sample SAMN16246547, study PRJNA631951) | gut metagenome | biome: gut microbiome; feature: rumen; material: SC-attached | host: Bos | place: Iran: Karaj | collected 2018-10 | reverse complement strand
AATTTCATTATTTTCATTATTATTAATATTATTATTATTTTCATTATTATTATTATTTTCATTATTATTATTATTTTCATTATTATCAAAATTATGATTTGAATTACTTTCTTTTTCAATGTAAATGTTTCCATGTTTTTTAATTTCACTTTGATAAAGTTTATTATTATTGTTGTTGTTAATATTAAAATTAGGATCGAAATGAATATTATGACTATTATTAATAAATTTTTTTTCATCTTTATTAAAAACATCATATAAATTTTTTTGAAATTTATTTTTTTGATTTTCATTTAAATCTTCTTCTTTTCCAACAATAAATTTTTTATCATTTGAATTGCTATTATTACTCGTTAATTCTTTAAAAACATTTAAATTATTTAAATTCATTAAAAAATTATTATCATTTTTATCATTTTTATTATCATTTTTATTATTATTATTATCAAAATCATTTTTATTTTCATGAATTTTATCCATTTTAAAATCATTTAAACTCGAATTATTTTTATCACTTAAATTTTTATTATAATTCGTAATTACACTATCTTTATCGGAAATTATTTTAATTCCATTATTATTATTATTTTTTTTATTATTATTTGTCAAATTTAATTTGATTCCAAAATCATCATTTTTACTAATTAAATCTTCCAAATGATCTTCCGTACTTTCTCTTTTAGTTTTTATTTTTTCTTCAATATCAACATCTTCAAAATTATACAATTTTTCTCCATCATCGAACAAATCATCTTTATTATAGCTATTATTATTTTTTTTATTCTTTTTATTTTTGTTTTTTTTATGATGATGATGATGATGTTTACGTTTATTATTATTGTTTATTTCATAACTCATTTTTTTAATTATAAATTTAATTATTTATAAAAATAATAAAAATTTATTTAAAAAATTAGTTTTTTCTTTTTAAATTGGCCTTTGTAACTTATTGGAATGTCATAGCTCGGTGATCTTCTGCATCTTCGAACGTAAATGTCAATTTCGTTTAATTTTGCGTTGTCGATATTTTCTAAATCTAATTCATAATAACCTTCTTTTTTTATTAAATCTTTTTCTTCTAATAAATTTATTATTCCTTTCAATTGCTTTTCGGAAATTGATCGTATTAAATTTGCTAATTCGGATTTTTCTTTGATGTTGTAATTTTTGTTTTTGTTGTTTTCATTTTCGATTTGATTGTTTTTTATTTTATTTAAATCGTCGATTTGAACATTGATTTTTGATTTTAAATTATTCATAAAATCAAAATCTTTTGATGAATGTTTGTTAATGAAATTTTTTTCAAAATTAGAATAAAATTTTTCTGTTGATTTGTATTTATTATTTAAAATATCTTTTTCAAATAAAATTAAATCATTATTATACAAAGAAAAATTTTTATTTTCTGGAATAATTTCTTTAATTGAATTTATTATTGATAATAATTTATTTTGAATGTTATTATTATTATTTTTTTTATGAAAAAAATTTCCATAAACATTTTTATTATTATTATTATTATTAATTAAAGAATAATGTTTTTTTTCTTTCGTTCTTAAATTTTTAATTTCAATAATCGGCGATAGTAATTTTTCTTTCGTATTTAATAATATCGATTCTTCTTCTAATTTAAATCCTTTCGGCATTAATTTATTAATAATCAAACTTTCAAGCGGAGTAAAATAATATTCATTTTTAAATTTTTCCATATTTTACTTAAAAAAAAAATAAACTAAATTAAAAAAAAAAAAATAAAATTATATTATTTTATTAAAATGTCAAATATTCAAAAAATAAAACGAAAAAAACCTTCAAAAGTTGTAATAATCGGAGATTCAAACGTAGGAAAAACATGTATAATTGAACGTTTTATTCACAACACATTCGGAAATGTTCCTCCTACAATAGGAGCATGTCATTTTAATAAAAAATATATGGATGTTGATTTAGATATTTGGGACACTGCTGGTCAGGAAAGATATAGAAGTATGATACCTATGTATTATAAAGGTTCTAAAGGTATTATTATTTGCTTTGATATTACTGATGTGAATACTTTTGATGGAGCTAAAAAATGGATAAAAGAAATTGAACAAAATATTGAAAAAGTTTGCGTTTTTTTAGTTGGGAATAAATGCGATTTGGAAGATAGAAAAGTTCCTAGTGAAATGGTTAGTAATTATGCTCATTCTAATGATTTTGAATATATTGAAACTAGTGCGAAGGAAAATATTAATATTGATGTTTTGTTTAAAAAAATAGCGGAAAAAATTAAGGAAATGAAAGAAGATGAAAATAATTTGGAAATTAAAAAGAGTTTTAATAATGATGAAGAGGATAATTTTTGTGGATGCTCATAATTATAAATAAAAATGTAAATTTTTATTTTATATTTCTATTATTATTATTTATATATGATAAAATATTTATATTATTTTTTAATAATAATAATAATAATTAAATTTATTTATATATTTTTCATTAAATAAAACCACAAAAAAAAAAAAAAAAAAATTAATTCTTAAATTTTTCTTTTCTCATACAACCAATATCAAAATACTTTTCAATACTTTCAACAAACGGTGGTTTATTTTCATTATTTTCCCACTTTGCCGCCAATTTATTTAAAATTCCATTTAATTTCACCGGATTAATTTTCATATTGCTACTATCAGCAATCGTACAATAAAACAAACTAAAACTTTTATTCCAACAATTCATAATTCTAACCACACTATAATTACTTTCAATCGCCATTTCCGGAACTTTATCAATAATATCAAACAAAATGGGCGTTTTTTCCATACTAATCGTTCCATTGCACCCGCACGCATAAACTTTTCTATTTTCACCCAAAAAAAATGTGCATCGAAATCCAGCACTAATTTGAAAAACTTTCATAAAATTATCTTCAAATTTTACAATTCCCGGAATTGTTAAATTATTATAACTATTATTTCCTAATTGACCTTTACTACCTGAGCCCCATGTATAAACTTTTCCTAATGAAGTTTTTGCAACGCTGTGTTTAAATCCGCACGAAATTTGTGTGATTCTTTCATTTGAACTTAAAAAATATTCTATTAAAATCGGTGATAAATGTGGAGAAAAATCTCCTGTTCCTAATTGACCATATTTATTTGATTTTCCCATTGAATAAACCAAGCCAGAATTTGATAAAATTAAGCAAAAATTATTCCCACATGAAATGTTATTAATTTTTTCTTTTAAATTAATTTTTGCTGGAATTAATTTTAAGTTTCCATTTTTATCTGAATATGGCCAAATAAACGCATCACCTTCTTTATTCACAGCGAAATTTATGTAACCAGCGCTATTGATTTGTTTAATATTATTTAAAGATTTTATTTTTTTCGGGGTTGATTCACAATGATTGTGGCCTAATCCTAATTGTCCATTTAAATTAATTCCGAATGTAAAAACATTTCCTTTGATGTCTAAAATTATTGTATGATCTTCTCCACAAATGATGCTTTTTCCTTCTATGTTGATAATATTATTTTCTTTATTGTAAAAATCGATTGATTTAAATGTTGTTTTGTTGATGATTTTTGGCTTTAATTCATTGTATTTTGTTATTTCAACTAAACTTTCGTTGTTGTTTAATTCTTGTTTTTTGATTATTGTGGATTTTGTTTTAATTCCACATTGACCGTAATTATTCCACCCGAATGAATAAATTTTTCCTTTTGATGTTAAACATATTGTGTGTTGACTTCCGAGCGAAATGTTTTGAATTGGGTCGAAGTTTTTGAGACATTTTGAATAGAGATTTTCGTATGTTAATGACCATAGTTCATCGTATGTTTCGTCTGTGTTGATCATCATGTCGAAATCTAAAATTTTAGAGAATAAAATTATTTTTTGAGAATCGTATGGATTTCGATTTGGGTTGTTTGTTATGAAAATTAAGTTTTTTGTGAAGGAATTTATGTCTGTTTTGTCCATGAATAATGCGGGAAATAAAATTGATAGATTGTTTTTGTAGTTTTCTTCGTAAATTTCGGTTTGAAGTTTGAGAAATTTGTCGTTGAAGTAGAAATTTTGGGGAAGATTGTATTTTTTTATTAAATGATTACGAAATGAACGTTGAATTATGAAAACTTTTTTTGTTTTTAAATATTTTTTGAAATTGGTTTGAATTTTTAGGATTTTTTCTAAATTTTTTTGAAATGGTTTTAAATCAATTTGAATATTATTATTATTATTATTTTTACTAATATTATTATTACTATTATTTTTACTAATATTATTTTTACTATTATTTTTACTAATATTATTACTACTATTATTTTTACTAATATTATTTTTATTATTATTATTATTTAAAGGAGAATTATTTAAAGATTGTGAATTATTTGAAGATTGTGAATTTATATTATCAAAATTTAATTTATGAATAGCATCATTTACATTTTTTATATTACTTTTACTTGATTGTTTATTCAATTTATTTTTTTTTTGAACATAATCCAAAAACAAACTTTCAGTAAAATCATTAGCAATTTTTTCATTTTGTTTATCATCATATTGAAAATCATTAATATTTCTAACTAAATTTTCAAATATTTCATTCATTAATAATTATTATTCTAATTAATAATTTTTTAAAATAAAATTAATTATCTAAAAAAAAATAATATTTTTTAATATTTAAATCTTTAAAAAAAAATTAATCAAAAATTAAATGGGAATTCAACAAAACAAAAGTTTAATGAAAACTTTTTATTCAAACGTGAATTTAACAAAAGATCCAGAAGAATATCTTCAAAAAGCATTTAATCCCGAGTGTTTGCAATTGGCTGAATTTATAGAGAAATTTTGGATAGAAAAAGCATTAGAACATTTAGACAAAACGAATTATTTAGATTTGAAAAAAAATACGATAAATTTAAAAGACAAAGACAAATTTTATTTGAAAGAAAAAATAATTTTTAATGAAATTAATCCTGATGTTATTAATCATAATAATTCGTTTAATTTAGAAAGTTTGAGTCATTTTCGAATTCCTTTTATTTCGCAGGATTCAATTAATTTTTCGCAGATGCAATTGAAAAAAATGAATATTTTATTAATTGCGTACATTAGAAAAGTTTTGTTAAATTTGAATGAAAATTCTACTATAAAATGCATTACAAATTATTTTAATAATGAAATGAAAAATTTTAATATTAATAATAATAATAATTTTAAAAATACGATTGGAATTAATTTATTTATTAAATTTCTGGCGGAAATTTCGAAAGAAAATGTGAAAATTAAAGAAGAAAATTTAAATTTTTTGTTAAATAATTCGAAATTCATTCGACCTTTGAATTTTTTTGGAGAATCAAAAGAATTTTTTATTTTAGATAAAAGTTTAGATACAATAATTGATTATTTAAAAGAATTAATAGACGATAAAAATGAAAAAGAAATTAATAAAATAAAAGCATTAAAAATTATTTTCAATCTTGCTTTAGCAAAAGGAAGTTTAAAAAATTTATTAGATGTTATTGATAGTTATAATAAATTAAAAAATATGAAAATTGATTTTAGTTATGAAATTAATTTATTTAAAAATGAATTTATTAAATTTAGCTTAAGCGCACCTGAAAAAAGCAACATTAGAATAAAATCTGATATTTGGAATTATCAATTGCCAATTGAAAAAAATAATAATAATAATAATTATTCAAATAATAATAATAACAATAGTAATAATAATAATAATAATAGAAATCCTTTTATTTTATCAAATTATAATAATAATAACAACAATAATAATAATAATAATAACAATAATAATAATAATAATAACAATAATAATAATAATAATAGTAATTCAAAAAATGAATATTATTCTTTAACAACAGATGGTTCATATCTTTATTTATTCATTAGCAAAGGAATTTTACTAAAAATCGGAACAGGCTACAACAACACAATGTTAGGCAAAGTTTATCATCAGAAAGAAAACTATCGTCAAGGCGAAAAAGGAACATTAGCAATAGTCGATGACATTCTTTATTACCGTTCGAACACATTAGATCCGAATCCTTTAATAAGCATTAGTCCATTTACCTTAGAAGAAATAAAAAATACCTTCGAAGTTGATTATCGAGAAGTGAATCACATTTTCATCGAAGAAAAAAAGTCTGAATTTGAATTTCCGCACAGTTCATATGAAGATTTGATGGAATTAATAGAAAGAAAAAAAAATTTAGGCTCAAGTGAAAAATCAAACATTCGTCCTTCAGCTGCGAGTCCGATGTTAACTGAAGGTAGGTATATTTATATCGTAAGCAAATGGTATGATGAATTAGATGAAGAGGAAAAAAAAGAAGATGATGATGATGGTGATATTAAAAGCAATGTTAATAATAACGGAAAAAAAAAAGATAGTAAAGCAATTTTTGGTGTGAATGTTTATGATCCATTAAATAATATGTGCCATTTGAAATCTATTCAATTGAATGGAAATTTTGCGGAAAATGAAAATGATGAAGAAGATAATAAAAAAGATGATAATAATAATAATAATAATAATAATAATAATGATAATCTTGCGTTTTTTAATGAAAGTGATTATTCACTTTTTGGAAATAATAATAATAATAATAATAATCATAATAATAATAATCATAATAATAATAGAATTTTTCCAAATATTAATAATAATAATAATAATAACAATAATAATAATTTTAATACAAATAATAATAAAAAAAGTGAATTAAATAGTGAATTTTTACAGAATCAAAATGAATTATACACGAATGGTAATATTTTAATAATAAATAATTACAAATTTTCATTAGTTTCTGGTCATTTATTGAATAAAATAAATTTGAATATTAATAGAAATTCTTTGCATAAATGTTTTTGTTATGATTTTAAAAACAATTTAATTTGGTGCATAATAAACGAAAGTGATTCGAAACCTTTAAAAATAATTTCTTTTTTTAACAAAAGCGCAAAACCTTTGTTAGAATACCCAAAAAATCATAAGAAATATTCGCCATGCAGCATCGATCAAATAATAACAAATTGTGAAAATAAATTAAAAATGATTGATTTAAGTGATGAAATTAGTATGAAAAAATTCGAAAAACAAGAAACTTTAAATATTTTAGGATTAGAAGACGAAAATTCAAAGAATTTCAAACAAATTTTAATAGAAAATAAAATAAACAACATTAATGATGAAGAATATAAATTAAATATTCAATGTTTGATTTTAAATACAATAGCGAAATTATCTGAATTTTATGGGCAAGTGCCTGATTTAAAAATCGCAACGAATGATTTTGAAAGAGGAAGAATTTTAAGTCAAATTATGCGCAGACCATTTTGTGTAAAATTAGAGCCGATTGTGTTTGAAAAAATAATAAAATTTTTAAATTTATATTCAAAAAAGTTCTTAGAAGGAAACATTAATGACACTGAAGCTTATTGTTTATTAGCAATAGTGAAAATAATAAAAACGAATTTAAAATGCGTTTCAATTAGTAATTTAAGCATAGATTATTTTTTAAATAAAAACACTGATACAAATCCTTTTTTATTAATGAAAAAGTTTATTTTTAAGATTTTTGAAATTTATCACAACGAAAATAATAAAATTAATAATGAAAAATACAATGAATTAATTAAAGCTTTGTATGAAGAATGTAAATTTATATTAAAAGTGAGTGTGAACACTTTGTATGAGAAATTTGATGATATAATTTTAGTTTTAAATTCTCATATTAAAGAAATTGATAATAAATATAATAAAGACATTGTTGAATGTATTTTAATTTGGTTGAGTAATGAAGAAAATATGAGAAATATTTTTATAAAAACGAATGAAAAAATATTAGAAAATTTGTTTGAAATATTTGAAATTGTTAGTGAATGGGAAATTAATCATGTTGAGAAATTTTTAGAAAAAAATAAAAAAAAATACAATGAATTAAAAGATGAAATTTATTATTATGAACATAATGAAAAAGTCGCTTTTGATTTCATTTCAACTTTTCAACTTGAATTATTTAAAAATTTAAACACGAAATTATTAAATGATAATTACGATGAAATTAAATATGAAAAATACATCAAAAAATTCACCGAAATTTTATTTGAAAAAATCCAAAAAATTTTCATTAAAATCAAATCATTTTTAGACGATTTCATTAACAATTTAAAATTAACATACGAAAACATTTACAACAAAAAAAACACAAATGAATTTGAAATAGACACAAGCAGCAAACAACCAGAAAAAAAAAATTTCAAACCAAAAAAAATTCCATCTTTCAATGAATTTAAAACCGAACGAATCACATTCATTTACACAACATTTATTTCAAATTTAATAAACAACGGTTTATTATCAATAAAAACATTTTTATTTCACATAAATTCACTTTCAATTTTAACATCAAATTACATTTTATCATCATTTCTTTTACTAACATTTTCACCTTTATTAAAAACAATGAATTCAATCTACACAAACATTTCAAATTTCATCCAAATCAAACAAGAAACGAAATATTACAAAAACTCCGAATACAAAGAAGTTATTTACGAAACTGATCATCCGTACACAAATCTTTCGCCCAAAAATTGGAAATTAGAAATTCCAGGCGAAGAAGGACCATTTTATTTAGAATTCGATAGCAAATGTAAAATTAGCAATGCGAATTTGAATGGAAATGGACTTTATTTCTATGAAGATAATAAAATGCTCAAATTGTATCCGGGAATTCAAAAAATTTTTAATGTTTTTCCTAAGCAGCCGCTTGTGTTTAAACATCAGCCGATTTATGCGAGTTTTAAAAATTATAATAAAAATAATGAGGAAAATTATGGAATTAAAATGAAGTTTCATAATGGAAAAAATCCGAATAAAAAAAAAGAAGTTTTCGATGGGTTTTTTAATTTGTTAAGAACGTTGATTTGGGTCGCGAGCAAAACTTGTGCGATTGTGATTAAAGGAAATTTTGTTAAAATTAATAATGAAGAAGATGATTATAAAAAATATAAAAATATTCTTGATAGTAAATTATTCAGTGGCGGAATTGATTACAGTGAAATTAAAAAAGAAAATGAAATTATGATTAGTAATATTATTAATATTTTTGATGAATTTGTGGATTTTAATGAAAATGTGAAGAATAAAAATTTAGAAAAAGAAATTGAATTGTTTAATGATAAAAATAGCTTTGAAGTTATTAAATTGTTCCAAAAAAAACTTAGTGAAAAAAATCCAGCGGCGAATGTTGGAGGAGAAGATGCTTTTAAAGTTGTTAGTGCTACTTTTATTTGTTTGTTACATCATTCAGGAGAAATTAATAATTACATCGAAATTGTAAATTTAAAACCCGATTTAAACACATTAATAACCCACAAAAATTTCGAATCTATAAATAAAAAATACATCATCGCCTCCCAAATGCGTTCATGGATAATAGAAAAGAAAAAAAACGTCTTCGAAGCAATAGAAAAAAAAACAAACAACAACGAAAAAAATTTAGATTTCGAAGAATCCGCTTTAAACATAATGAAAAAAATCGTAAATCAAACAATAAACAAATCCAAATTTTTAATAAAAATTCATCCATCAAAACAACTTCAATCAAACGAAAACATAAACACATTAAAATCAAGCATAATTTCAATTCTTCAAGAAAACATTTCAAACAAAAAATTACTAAAATTCATAAAATTAAACACAATTCGCGCAATCGGTCGTTCATACGCATTAAAAATCATCACCGAAATTTTCGAAAACATCAAAAACGGAATTTTACTTCAAGATTTATTAGCATGGTTCAACAGTTCATTACGAAACTACAACGAAATTAACTACAACAATTTCGGTCATTATTTAGATAATGTTTCAGGCTGCGGAAAAACATACGAAAACGAAATAAAAAAAAACTTCGAAAAATTTATTACATTATTAATTTCAAAATACATTCAAAATTCTAATGAAAAAGAACTAATGAATTTTCTTGATAGTTTAATTTGGAAATTCGGCGCGAATGATCATGAATTTCTGGTTGAAAAAGGATTGTTTAATATTATTTACGGAAGAGAAAATGAAACGATTAAAAATTCTTGGGGAAAAGAAGATTCGTTGATTGATGTTGTTAGTAAAGAAGAAAATAAATTTTTTCAACAGTTTGAATTTGAAAAAATCAAAGAACGAACGTTAATTAATGAAGTCATTGAAATATTTGAAATTCTAAGCGCAATTTGTTTCGATAGAGTCATTAATGATGATGAAAATAAAAATTCTGATGAAGAAAATATTAAAATTAATAATAATAATAATAATAATGATGAATTTAAATTAGAACGAAATTTATCTTCGATTAATAATAATTCAACGAGCAATTTAATTCAGAACATTTTGAGTGTGATTTTTTCGGAAATTTCTCGCGCGTATGAAAATTATTACAAATTCCGCGGAATTTCTTATAATTTATACAATCAATACATAAAATATTTAGAAGATGATATTTTAGCCAAAAAAAAAGAAAAGAAAAAAAAAGAAGAAATCATTCAAATGCAAAATCAAAACAATCTCCGTCGATATTCAAACGAATCAAGCGATTCAATCGGAATTGGCGACGATTGCATTGACTACGAAGAAGATTTCGAAGAACAAACAGATCAATATGAAAATGAAAACATCGAAAATCGAATTTACGAAGAAGAAAATGAATTAAATTATAATAATTATTTAATTAACAATAATAATAATAATAATATCAAAAACAAAAATAAAAATGATAAAAATGAAGAATTTCCTTATTTTTTTTATAATAGCGATGTTATTAATCAATACGATGAACTTTCTTTAGCGGATATTAAAACTAATAATATTTTGAAATTTTTGGGGAAAAAAAATAACATTTCTGATGTTGAATTAATTAGTATGATTAATTCGCAATGGATTGTAATTTATAATCCGAAATTTTTAAATCGTTTGTTACAAATTTTGTATAAAATTTCTATTCAAGAACAAATTCCAACAATAAAAAAACTATTATTAAATTCCGAATATATTTTAAATATCATTCAATTAATGAAATTTTCAAGCACAGAAAATAAATTTTTATTAAGCAAAATTCTCACAAATTTTTCTAAAAATAGCAACACAAACATTTTAAACGAAGTTTGCGAAATTTATAATAATTTATACAAAACAACACACAAAAATTACATTGAATTAATAATAAACATAATTTACGAAATTCGAAAAATTTCTTGGACTTACAACAAAATAAACTCAAACAGCAATTTCATAATAACAAACATTTTAATCGATCTTTTAAAAGAATTAATATACAAAAAAAAATTCATTCCCGAATTCGAAAATCTCTTCAAATCACTAAAAATCACAAATGATTCATTACTAACAGAAATTGTATTAGGAATTTTCGGCGGCGATTTTCAAGGCCAATCAAACGGATGTTTAGTCCGAATTCCAAGCGAAGTTTCATCAGAAAATAGTTTATACGGATTTAGTAAAGAAGATTATAAAGACATTTTAATCACCGGAAACATAATCGGATTCAGTTCGAGTTTCAATGACTATTTCAACATCACTCAAAACAATAGCATTAATGTCATTGCGATTAGCAACACAGGCGGAAGAAGAAATTACAATTGGAACAATCCTTTGCCCAGTTTTGAAAAGAAAAAAAATGTTAAGTTAGAAACGATTTATTTAACGCCGAATAATTTAGTTGAAAATCAAGTCGGAGTTTTAATGCATCGAAGTTTGTTGAACACGAAAGAAAATTTCAATATTAATGATTTAAATCCCAAAGTTTATGAACAATACAATTCAATGCCGATGATTAAAGATTTTGATTATAGTAATATTAATTTAAATAAAGAAAAAATTAATGAATTTATTGATGTTTTGATTAATGAAAATAATGAAAATGTGGATGAAATTAATTTAAAAACGAATATTTTAAAGTTTTTTTTTGCGTATTTTAGTAACAAAAAGAATTTTGATAGTTTATTTGAATTGAAATATTTAGAATTGATTGAATTTTTGATAAAAAAAGGCAACGAAGGAATTGAATTTAAAAATTCTTTCATGAATTTGGAATTTTGTGAAGAAAAAAGATTTCGATTGATGAATTTTTGTAATGAAAATAAAGAATCTTTAAAAGAAATTCCAAAAATGAGCATTTCATTTAGAAACGCTTATAATTACATTTTTCGAATATTCAAAAACAAAAAAGAAATTATTAATTTATGTAATAACATTTTAAATTCAACGAATAAAAATATTATTTTATCTAATAATAATTACATCGATTTTGAAATTTTCGATAGCAAAAAAGAAATTGAAAAAATCTTAAAAGAAAAAGCAGTTTTTTTTGTTGATAATAAAAACGATTTTGATGTTCTTATTCAAAATATTTTAAGTTTGCAAGAAAAAAACATTAAAAATAGCTACATAATAATCACCGATTTAAAAATCAAAGAATTTTTAAATAATGAATATGTCGCTTATGTTCAAATTTTACCTGAAGATTTGAATGAAATTAAAAATATTTACTATGAAATTATTAATGATAAAATTAGTAATGATTTGTTAATTGAAAATGATGAAAAAGAAAATAAAAAAAATAATATTATTAATGAATTAGTAAATGATTTTGGATTCAATAGAGAATTAGTAATAAAAGAAATTCAAAAAAATTCCGAAAAAGATATTAATACGTTAATTTCGAATTTGTTGGAAAGTTCAAAATCGGATAATAATAATAATAATAATAATAATGTTGAAAATAATGTGAATGAAATTAGTAATAATAATTTTAATTTTCAACCGATGATTTTGAATAATTTTATGAATAATAATATTAGAATTTTTGATAATAATCTTTTCAGTCATGGATTGAATAGATTAATTGGAAATGTTCCTAATAATTTTAATAATAATTTTGGTAATAATTTTAATAATTTTAATAATAATAATAATAATATGAATAATAATATTTTTAATGTGAATAGAAATAATTCTAATGTGAATGATAATAATAATAATAATGAAAATGAAATTAATGAAGAGGAAGAAGAAGAAGATGATATTGAAAAAAATATTGAAAATAAAATTAAAAAAGATAAAGAAAAAGATAAAAATATTAATAAAAGAGAAAATCAAAATAATAATAATGAAAATAATAATAATGAAAATAATAATAATAATGAAAATAATAATAATAATAATGAAAATAATCAAAATAATAATAATAATAATAATAATAATAATAAAATAGAAGACATTAAAGAAGAAAAC
>JAEEGK010022281.1_pt1 | contig 13322 bp, 11 predicted proteins | sample 8958771 | NCBI WGS metagenome assembly JAEEGK01 (sample SAMN16246547, study PRJNA631951) | gut metagenome | biome: gut microbiome; feature: rumen; material: SC-attached | host: Bos | place: Iran: Karaj | collected 2018-10 | reverse complement strand
GTACATTGAATATTATAATAACGAGAGAATAAAACTCAGATTAAATGGAATGAGCCCAGTACAATACCGGACTCAATTCCAAATGAGAAATAATGTTTAATCTGTCTAAACTTCTGGGTTCACTTCAGGGACACGGGGACGGGAACCTTTTTTGAATGGAATAATGGAATTGAATAAAGACATAAAGAATTAATATTATAATAATATATAATTCATTATATATTATTATAATATTAATTTAATAGATTGGTTTTGTCTTTTTGAAAAACATTCCTGTCCCCTTGTCCCCTGTCCCTCTTGTCCCCGAAATGCATGTGGATAAGAGTCTGTAAATAACTGATAATCAGAATATCTGACTCTAAAATAATAAACGCCACTTATCAGTGTGACAAATGGCGCTTAATCAGGAATAAGATTCTCTAAAATTCTGATAATACCTTGCGGCTATGGCTCGCCCAAAACGTCGTAGATTAACTGTACCTCCGCAGGCGTGTACGTGCGGCGCGTGAGAGAAAGGAGTGGTCGCAGGCGGGCACTTGAATCCAGCCAGTCCTTGAATTTCTCCCAGGCAGACATAGGTTTCAGATCAGGAAAATAGCAATGGGCCAGTTCCGAACGTTTAAAAGTAGAATGATTGTTAGGCATAATCAGTAATATTTAATGGGTTAATGGATTAATTCACTGCAAAGTTACATAAAAATTTTGAGATTTCTTCGCAAAATGTGCGTTTCGGGCTGAAAAAACGGCAAAAACTCGGTAAAACTCGGAAGAATTCGGAAAGGGCATTTTAAATGTTGTACCTTTGCCGTTGCAAACAAGAAGTTGCAACGGCGAGTAAAGGCTACGGCTCGGCATAACAAGCAAGCTTGATTCTGCTCTCGCCTTGCACTTTCCTTGTCAGTGCAAAGAGAAGTAAAGGCAGTGCGCAGGCTGGAGCGGATCAATGCAAGTAACAACAATTTATTAACCATTAAAATTTTAACAAACAGATGATTGAACTTTATCTTTCAAAGAACATGATTGAGGGCTCTGCCGCATACGGCAAGTATTACCCTCGCGTCAGCTACAAGCAGACGATGAACATTCACGACATGGCCAAGCACATGGCTGAGCACAACACCCCGTTCTCCGAGGGAACCATCGAGGGTATCCTGCGTGACTTCGTAAGGTGTACCCGTGAGCAGACCCTGATGGGTAACACGGTGAAGGTCGACGACCTGGCCATCTTCAAGGTGAGTGTGATTGGTAACGGCAGCGTCCTGCTGTATGATCCTGACACTGACAAGACCATCTCTGCCAGCATCGGAACGATCGGCAAGAACGACAAGACTGGTCCTGCTGTGCAGTCGCTGAAGCTCTTGGCTCAGGCTACTGGTGAGTACACTCGTGATGAGCTGAACAAGGTGGCCAAGCTGGCCTGGACTGACAAGGCCTCTGCAGAAATAGCCGCTGCCAAGGCGGCTACCATCGGAGGCGGTTCTAACAGTGGTGGATCTGACAACACTGGCGGTGACAACAACGGCGGTGGTGACAACAACGGCGGTGGCGACAACGGCGGTGGCTTCGACACTGGCAGCTAATCAGGAAGGAGGTAGCGTATGACGAAGAAAGAAACGCTTAAGTGGACGCTGCAGATCCTCGCATCGATTATCTCAGCGGTACTGACGGCAATGGGAACGACCTCATGTATGGGGTTCTAAAAAGGAGAGAGGCATCCAATCGGGTGCCTCTCTCTTCTATTACTTAAACATCGCTTTGCAGGCTTTGTCTCGAAGATCCTTGAAACGGATGGTCTGAGGGCTGTCGTTCAAAATGACATTGTAAGAGTGAGGTACACCTGGCTCCACGAACGAATCAACTTCTACCCCAGCCTTCGACAGTTGTTCCACAAAGGCCTTATCCTCATAGACGAAGAGGTCGAGGGTGCCGACGATAAGGAACGTCTTGGGGAATCCGGCGAGCTGCCCGGGTGTGGCCACTGCAGGAGAGTAATAAATAAACTCGTCGGCGGGGATTTCCTGTCCATGCTTCAAATAGGCCCAGCCTGCGACATTCTCCTCTGCTGACCATACAAACTCGCCTGTCATTTCATCCGGGTGAAGGTCGTCGGGACCGCCGGTGCGATAGTCGAGCATCGGATAAATGAGCACTGCACCCCTTACAGGTATGTTGCCCTTGTCCTTGTTCCACAGCGCCATACGGGTGGTTAATCCGCCGCCTGCACTTTCGCCCATGATGACGATATTGTCACCGTCCACATGCAGTTCATCACCATGTTCATGGACATAGGTCAAACCCGCATAAGCCTCATCCAGCTCTATATGATAGGTGTATGACGGATCGGAAGTAAGCGTATATTCCACAGAAAACACCGTGGCCTTGAGTCTGTTGGCCATCTCGCGGAAATCGTTGCCATACATCGTAGCATTGCCTGTCAGGTAGCCGCCCCCATGACAATAGTACACGACGGGTGTCTTCTCGTTCTGGCCGACATTATCGGGACGATAGAAATAGATAGTCAGTTTCTGTCCTGACTTGGGGCTGTTGATGGTGAATTTCTCGCCTTGATCCTGAACGATACTCGCAAACTTAGCCTCTAAATTCGGGTCAAGGAGGACTTCCTTATACTCATCTGCAATAAGGTTGTAACATTTGGGAAGTTTAGTACTTGGGGCAGGGTTGTCTTCAATGCCGAAAACGGCATCAACAAAACCTTGACAAGAAGTCATTGTAAGGCCGATGGTTAGGATGCCGGCCTGCATCAACATTTTCATTTTTCTCATGATTACAATATTTATAAGTTTCATATATTTATAGTCATCGGATTAGATAACATCGATTGCAAAGTTAGCAATTTCCCATAAAAAAATAATCACGGCCTATGTCCTGAGCCGTGATTATTACATATTCTGCCACTAATTTTGCTAATTTTGTCACTTTGGGGCCAAATCGCCCATCCACTCTCTCACGTTTTGCCCCATTCGCAACTTGAAGACGTGCCTGAAAGTACTGTAACTCCGGTAGCCGCTTTCGCTTGCCAATTGCTGGGCAGTGAAGGGACGGTTGGCAGCAACAGCCTCACGATAGAGGCTGACGAAATGATTGATGCGCAGATCGTTTATATAGGCATTGTAAGTGATGCCCTGAGTGGAGAAATACTGGCTGAGATATAAACGGTTGGTACCAATAGTCTTGGCAAGCTGGAAAAGGTTCAGGTCGTGCTGTAAGTAGAGCCTTGGCTCTTCACAATGCTGCTTCAATAATAGTCCTATGTTTTGTGAAAGTGAAAATTTTTCCCCTGGGCTTATGCCACGTTCCCGCTTGTCGGAGACGTTCAAATCTTCCGCATCATTAACGGATAAGCTCAGGTCGCTTAAAGTCTCTACCCGCCACAGGAGGTAGCAGATAAGTACCGCGATGATCACTTGCATGATGTATTGGTAAACTGGGCCTTCGCTGACAAGCGCATAGACAACGAATACCAACAATACGATAGCCAACACCACGAAACTCTGCCACACCTCCTTGTGCTCCAGGTCAGCAAAGTTGTCACGCAACCAGCGACCATACTCTCTCAGTGTGCGTACCATATATATAATCAAGCCAATGCACATCAACAGGGCATAGACATATACTATCGGAATAAGGGCATAACTACGGGTAGCAACATTGAATACCCCTACTGCAACGATCGGTGCCATCATCGCTGCAACTGGCCACAGCGGTCGCTTGCGGTCTTGCAGCATAGTGACCAATACGACTATCGCCAGAGGAATAATCGTCATGCTGTCAAGCAATCCGCCTATCAGGTCGAACAGTCTGATATCCTCGCCTGAGGTGAGAAAAAATAACGGCATATACCACAGATGATTCAATGCGAAGGACGCAAAGAAGGCTGCAGTCCAGCGGCGCAGGCGGGCTGGTGTCTTAATATCAGGAGCAAAGGCATTACCCCGACGAAACAGCAGATAACAACTTGCATTCAAAGACAGCATTGTCACTGCTGCATAAAGTATAATAAAGAGCGTATCTTCCCTGATCTGATCGTACATGAGAACCTACAGGTTATTGCGGAGTTCGCGGAGACGGGCTTTGTAGGCTTTGCGGAGTTTGCGGACTGCTTTGTTGCGGATCTGGCGTACGCGCTCGCGCTTGATGTCCAGGTCCTCGGCAATCTCGGCCATCGTCTCGTGCTCCTGACCAATACCGAAGATGGCATTGATAACTTTCGTCTCACGGCTATCAAGTGATGCCAAGGCGTACTCCACAGCGGCCTCGATGGCTCCGGAATGGACGCGCTCGTCGGCCTGAGGGGCATCAGGATTAATGAGTACGGAGAGGAGGCTCATGCTGGTACGATGGCCCAGGGGGGCATCGACGGAGAGTGGATAGCTTTGCTGACGGGCTGCGTCCTCGCGCTTCAGATCGCGCGGCAGCTGGTAGAGGCCTGATTGCTGGTCGATGGCCTTCTCGATGAACTGGCGGACGTAGACCACAGCGAAATTGACGAAACGGACGCCCTTCGTGGCATCGTACTTCGAGGCGGCCTTCATCAGACCCAGGTTGCCCTCACTGACAAGGTCCTCCATAGCCACGCCACGACCTTGATACTGCTTGGCCACAGAGACCACGAAACGGAGGTTGGCTTCAACCAGTCTGGCGAGTGCCTTCTGGTCGCCACTGAGGATTTTTGCAGAGAGTTCGCGCTCCTGGGCGTCAGTGAGCAGCGTCTCGCGTCCGATCTCGTCGAGGTATTTGTTTAATGCTGAATCTTCCATATCTTTAGTTATTTTGGGCAAAGATACGATTTTTTTTTGTATTTACAAACAAAAAAGGATTTTTTGTTATTCCGACGGAATTGATTTCATCGATCCCGTGCCCTGCCACGGGCCAATGATCAAAACTAAAAGAAAAGTCTCGATTGAAATTGCTTTCATCGAGACCATTCTTTCAGTTTTGTGATTCCGGCGGGATTCAAACCCACAACCTTCTGATCCGTAGTCAGATGCTCTATTCAGTTGAGCTACGGAACCCCTTGGCTCCTCATTTCTGATTTGCGGGTGCAAAGGTACACACTTTTTCTGAATTGACCAAATTATTTCTGAACTTTTTTCGAAAAAAGTGCGTTTTCGCTGCTACGCTATATTAATATATAATAAGGTACGCGAGAAATGCGCTCAGATATCGATACCAGTGTCGTAGCCTACCTCAACATCTACGCGACCAGGTGTACTGAAGTCGAAGATATAATAGTTGGCATTCTCAGAGGCGCCTTTGCCCTGAGCGGCTGGTTTCTGGAAGAGCTTGCCCTTCTTGCCGTAGACGTTGGGATCAACATCCTCTTTGAATTTCAGACCGTCAGCTTCGGCATCCTTCATCAGGTTATTGTGCCAAAGGGTGTCGGAGGTGATGATGGCAAAGCGGTTCATAAAGCCCGTCTTCCGACTGTCATCGAAGAAGAAGTTCGTGTGAACGCCGTAATATTTCCCGGCTGTCGGAACGAGATTGAATTCTTCGTACTTCACGTTGTCACCAAAGCAGTAGCTGATAGCGGGACTGTCGCCACCCCAATCAGCATCGGAGGTGTATTGCTCAGAGTACTGCATGGGCAGTTGCATCGAGGCAAACAGCTGTTCGACGGCCGAGGACTCGAATTTCCTGCCTGGCTCAACCATCTCGAACATCTTCGCCAGCGTCAGGTATTCCTGGTTGGCGTTACTCGTGGAGTCCTCTGCCTCTGCAGCCTCACGTGTCGACACGCCAGGGCCTCCAAACTGCTGCTGAACCTTAGGCTTGCAGCCTGTCATTACCAAGCAAGCCACAAGGGCTGCAAAAATGGAAGTTCGTTTCATCATAAATATATTGGCCTTGAATGTGGGATGACTATATCTTGAGCTCCTTCAGAATGTCGCTCATGCGCTGACGGTTCTTGATCTGCATGGGGACGAGCGGCAGACGGAGCACGTTCTGGATAAAGCCCATCTCGGAGAGCATGGCCTTGACACCAGCGGGGTTGCCATCGACGAAGAGCAGCGAGAAGAGGTCGGTAAAGCGATGATGGATGACACGGGCTGGATCGTACTCGCCTCGCATCTGCAGACGGATCATGCGCGAGAACTCCTTGGGCAGGGCATTGCCGATCACGGAGATGACACCCACGGCTCCACAGCTGACCATAGGGAAGGTCAGGGAATCGTCGCCAGAAATGACATCGAAGTCGTGGGGCTTGTTCTTGATGATCTCATCGACCTGCTCGAGATTGCCGCTGGCCTCCTTGATAGCGACGATGTTCTGGCAGTCGCGAGCCAGGCGCACGGTGGTGGCAGCCTGCATATTGACACCTGTACGTCCAGGCACGTTATAGAGCACGACAGGCAGGGGGGTAGCTGCGGCGATGGCCTTGAAATGCTGATAGAGTCCTTCCTGAGAGGGCTTGTTGTAATAGGGGCATACACTGAGGATGCCGTCGACACCACGGAAATCGCCTGTCTTCAGCTCTTCTACTACAGCTGCCGTATTATAGCCTCCGCATCCCATGAGGATAGGAACGCGGCCCTGAACGTAGTCGACAACCATGTCCTTGATTTTCTGTTTCTCCTCGCGTGTCAATGTGGGAGTTTCACCCGTGGTGGCGAGGATGCAGAAGAAGTCGGCTCCGTTTTTAAGCTGCCAGTCCACGAGTCGCATCAGGGCATCATAATCTACTGAGCCGTCATCCTGAAACGGGGTGATGAGCGCGATACCCAACCCCTTGAAGATATTATGTACCATATAGTCTTATCTTAATCGGCTGCAAAATTACAAAAATAACCGCAGATTCCGCATAATCGGCAGAATATTTTTTCATTTTTCTGCGTGGATGTTGCGAAATCTGCGGATTATGGGGCTTTATGCAGATTTTATTCAGCCTTGAAAAGGTCTTTGATGCCACCGATAGAGCCAAGGAGGTTGGTGGCCTCGTAAGGCAGATAGACGGTCTTGGTCTTGTCGCCCTCGGCGAGTTCCTGCATCATCTGGATGTACTTCTGGGCCAGCAGGTAGTTGGCGGGGTTCGTAGACTTGCCCACAGCCTCGCTGATCAGCTCGATGGCCTTGGCCTCGGCCTCAGCCTTACGGATACGTGCCTGAGCCTCACCTTCTGCCTCGAGGATGGCCTGCTGCTTAGCAGCCTCGGCCTTATTGACGATGGCGGTCTTCTCTCCCTCGGAAGCAAGGATCTCAGCGGCCTTCTGTCCCTCGGAGGTCAGAATCTGGGCTCGCTTGTTTCGCTCGGCCTGCATCTGCTTCTCCATGGCGTTGAGCACACTGTCGGGAGGTGTGATGTCCTGCAGCTCCACACGGTTGACCTTGACGCCCCACTTATCAGTAGCATCGTCGAGTACAGCCGAGAGCTTCTTGTTGATCGTATCACGTGAGGTCAGGGTCTCGTCGAGCTCGAGTTCACCGATGATGTTACGTAGCGTGGTCTGCGTCAGTTTCTCGATGGCATTGGGCAGGTTGTTGATCTCATAGGTGGCCTTGAAGGGATCGACAATCTGGAAATAGAGCAGTGCATTGATTTCGGTCTGCACGTTATCCTTGGTGATTACATTCTGCTTGGGGAAGTCGTAGACTTGTTCGCGCAGGTCGATCGTGGTGGAGTACATGTAGCGTCCGTGGTTGAGCACGACAATCGACTTGGCACGGTCGATAAAGGGGATGATGATGTTAATACCAGGCTGGAGCGTGGCATAGTAGCGTCCGAGTCGCTCCACGATCTTTGTTTCCGACTGAGGGATGATCACGAGTGCCATTTTGGCAAAGATAACCACGAGAATGACGATGGCTATCAGGATGTAAGTAACGATGTCCATATTTTAATGTTTAATGTTTAATTATAATGTCTCGACTGTGATGATAGTGGAAGCTCGGTCGGTGACGATGACATTGGAGCCTTCAGGGATGTCCTTCTCACCCAAGGTGACGGCCTTCCAGATGTCGCCATCGATCTGGACACGTCCATAGCCGCCGGACTTGACAGTCTCCACGACCCTACCCTGGCGACCCAGCAACGCATCGGCATTGCTGACACGCTGGTCTTCGCCCTTACGCAGATAACGCTTGGCAAAGGGACGCAACCAGAAGAGGCAGACGAGGGTGAACAGGGCAAAAGCGACGAGCTGGAGCCAAATGCCCAGTCCCAAGGCGGCCGCAAGGGCTGCGAAGAGGGCACCAATGGAGAAACAGATAATGAAGAAGTCGCCCGCCATCAACTCGAGTATCAGACAGATGACCGCAATGACTGTCCAAAGCTGCCATACATGTTGTGAAATGTATTCGATCATAATGCTATTGGTTTAAGATTTGATAGCGCAAAAATAAACATTTTTCCCGAATCCACCAAGAAAATTTGCAAGATTAGCAAATAAAACGGCGATTTTCACGTTATTTGTACAAGATGAAGGTTTATTTGCACCGATGGATAATGCTGGTCATCGTCTGGGCGATGTGCCTGACGGTCTTTGCCGACGACTTCACCCTGAAGGGAAAGGTGGTCGACGAGGAGGAGCATGCCCTGGAATTCGTGACCGTCATGTGTCCCACTCAGGGGAAGGTGACGATGACCAACCTGAAGGGGGAATTCAGCCTCGATATGCAGTCGGCGGATTCGGTAGAGATCCGTTTCTCCATGATCGGCTATGCACCGAGAAAACGGGTATTCAGGAATCCCAAGGGCAAGATGACCGTCACCATCGTCATGCGACAGTCGGCAAATGTCGATGAAATCGTAGTCACCGAACAGCGCAGGCAGACCTCACAGACCGAACAGCTGAAGGTGGAGGATATGCGACAGACACCCTCGACCACTGGCAACGCCGTAGAGGAACTGATACAACAGCAGGCTGGTGTATCGACGCACAACGAGTTGTCATCGCAATACAATGTACGTGGCGGATCGTTCGACGAGAACTCGGTCTACATCAACCAGGTGGAGGTTTACAGACCGCTTCTCATCAGTAGCGGACAACAGGAAGGCCTCTCGGTCATCAACCCTGACATGGTGGAGAAAATCGGCTTCTCGACTGGTGGTTTCGAGGCGAAATATGGCGACAAGATGTCATCGGCACTCGACATCACTTATCGACGCATCAAGGGATTTGAGGCCTCGGCCACAGGATCACTGTTGGGCGCCAGCGGATTCGTCGGCTACGGAAACAGCCGATTCTCGATGAGTCACGGAATCAGATACAAGACCACACGCTACCTCTTAGGCTCGCTCGAAACAACTGGAGAGTACAGGCCTAATTTCATTGATTATCAGACATATATCAGTTATAAACCAAACAATAGATGGACGATTGATTTCATCGGAAACATCTCGGAGAACCATTATAATTTCGTGCCTGAAGACCGTGAGACCAAATTCGGTACACTGGCGGATGTGAAGTCATTCAAGGTGTATTTCGACGGCGAGGAAAAGGATGTGTTCCGTACCTTCTTCGGCACAGCCAGCATCGCCCGCCACTTCAATGATCATACCAGCGTAAAATTCCTGACATCGGCCTTCCACACCAAAGAGAGTGAACGCTATGACATCATGGGCCAGTACTGGCTCGACGACACCCAGACTCAGGAGAACCTCGGCGTGGGTACGTACATGGAACATGCACGCAACTATCTGACAGCCGATGTGGTGAGTTTCAAACTCGTAGGCAACCATCGGACTCAGCATCACGACATAGAGGCGGGAGTCACCTACAAAACGGAACACATCAAGGAACAGTCGAGAGAATACGAGATGAGGGACTCCAGCGGCTACTCCATCCCCCACTCTGCTGACCGTCTTGACCTGATTTACACCTTGAACGCGAAGAACGACGTGAAGAGTCACCGCATAGAGGCCTACATACAAGATACCTACCGATTCGCGAAGGGGAACACCTACTTCACGCTGAACTATGGCGTCAGACTGGCCAACTGGTCGTTTACCAAAGAGACCATCGTATCTCCCAGAGCCTCACTGGCCATTGTGCCTGCCTTTAACAACGACCTGACCTTCCGCTTCGCCACAGGTATCTATTATCAGGCGCCTTTCTACAAAGAGATGCGCGACACGGTGACCCAGAACGGCATCACTACGGCGATACTCAATGACAAGATCAAGAGCCAGCGCTCCATCCAGTTCATTGCTGCCATGGACTATCGCTTCAGAATGCTCAACCGTCCTTTCAAATTCTCGGCAGAGGCGTATTACAAAGCGCTTTCGAACCTTATCCCCTACAACGTGCAGAACCTGAAGATCACCTACTACGGCGAAAACATCAGCTCAGGCTATGCGACGGGTATCGACCTGAAACTCTACGGTGAGTTCGTTCCTGGGACGGATTCGTGGCTGACGCTCTCGCTGATGAGTGCGCGACAGAAGCTGGGTGACCAATGGGTTCCTATGCCTACAGACCAACGGTGGGCCGTGAATTTGCATTTCACGGATTACTTCCCTGGTACGGATCGCTGGCGCATGACGCTGCGACTCGCCTATGCCGACGGACTGCCCTTCGGAGCTCCTCATCGAGGACTGGAAGCACAGACATTCAGGGCTCCTGCCTATAAGCGTGCCGACATCGGTATGAGTTTCCGGGCCATCAAGGAAGGACGTGGTATCAAGAACCTCTGGCTGGGGGTGGACTGCCTGAATCTCTTCGGCATTTCGAACGTCAACAGCTACTATTGGGTTTCGGATGTAAACAACCGTCAATGGGCTGTCCCCAACTACCTCACAGGACGACAAATCAACGGAAAAGTGACTATAGACTTCTAAAAAATACAAATCATCACGAATTTGGTTAATAAACCTTAAATATTCTACACGTTGCGTACATTATTATAAACAAATTCGTAACTTTGCACAAATTTAGATCTTTTAAGTGTAGAAACTAAAAAATATAGCTATATGAGAATATTATCTTTATCCGCAGTTGTTTGTTCACTGGTTTTCGCAGGGTGTACCAAGATGCCTGAGTATAGTGAGAACAACATTACACCTGAACCTACTCAGGAAGAAATCGCACAAAATGTTCAGAACATCTTTGGCACGACCTTTAGCCCCGATCAGGATTGGAGTACAACCAAAGCCGGGAGTGTTACTATTACAGCTAATGCCGCTCTCGATAATATCGCGAAGGTACAGATTCTGACTGGTTCTCCATTTGGAAACAAAGATGCCAATGGCTCTGAAATCCTCAATGAGGCAGCAGTAACAGTTGGCCAGAAAGTGACACTCACCTATGATGCCCCATCTGACATTACTCGCCTCTATGCAGCCTGTGTTTCAAGCAATGGAAAATATTTCATTAAAGGATTCGACCCTGGACAGGCTACAGTTGAATTCAATTCACTTGAAACTAATGCAAGCCACACAAGAGGTGTAAGCGCAGACTTACTCAGTGGGCTGCCAGAACCTCAGTTAGGAAATGCAATTGCTTCATTCAACAAACAGAATGGCTCTGAAGGATGGGAAAATGATATGCTCTATCCTATCAAAGACGTACAATTAAAAGGCTACTCCTCAGTAAAAGGTGAAACATATCTCCCTGATGCTTTGATGCTTATTTTGAACGACTATGATTCTGATTTCAAAAATGATCTTAGAAATATCATTTTTGAATATCTTCCAAATAAAGGTCTCAATGTAGAAAAAATCAGGAACAGTGACTTCTTTAATGAAAATTGCTATGCTATTACAACAGGCAAGAACGAACCCATAGTTCTTTCACCTGTTTATTATCAAGACGGAGGCTTTCAAGAATTTATTAATTGTGATATCTACTATTACTACTTTAAAGAATCAGACCTTAAAGACAAAGATCCTTTACAATATATCAAAAGTCTGCCGAAGTATATGGCTGCAGAACTCAGGCGCACAGAAAGAAACAAATATAAGAGTACAGGACTTCCTAGAGACGTGATTAAGAAAGAAACGGGATACCCCCTCATTTATTGGGGTGATGGTATTCCCACGAAAGATACAAAGGGCTCTTTCTATTTCCCTGAAGGGTATAAGATAGGCTTCTTTATTCACGCGAAAAAATCAGATCAACAAGGTGAATTGTATTGTGACGGACGATTAAATAAGGAGATTAACACATTGGAGTCGTTTAATGGAAAGACTAACAAACTTCGTAATTCAGGTCTCAGTGAAACAGACCCAAGAATGGTATGGATAGGAGTCAACGGCAAGAACTACCTCCTGGGAGAACCTGGTACCGATAGTGACTTTAACGATATGATTCTTGAAATAGAGGGTGGTATCGTCACTTTCGACTCTAATATTGAGGTACCAAACGTTACATACACCTACTGTTTTGAAGACCGTCTTGATGGTGACTATGATATGAACGACGTAGTGATCAAGGCAAAGCGAATTAACCAGACGCAGATTATGTATAGTCTGGAAGCTTGCGGTGCATACGATGAACTTTATCTAAAGAATATTAACGGAGATGTTCTTAATGACAATAAGGAGATTCATGCGATGTTTAATGCTGATCAGGAGTCTTTTATCAATACTGAAGGTGGAAATCCTCATACCCCTATCAGAGAAATCATTGAGGTTAGTCCCACATTTAGCATGGCAAGTATAGATCCTTCAGAGCAGATTTATATATATAACAAGACATACAATCGTAATATTTATCTCTCAAGGTTGGGTGAGGATCCTCATGCTATTATGATTCCTTACGACTACCAATATCCGTTGGAAAAAAATAATATTAATAAAGCGTACAAAGATTTTGTGAACTGGGGTATGACTCCTGGCAGTTACCATAATTGGTATAAGAATCCAGAAAACGGGGAGGTATATACCTTGTCTGTTTTCAAGGATGCTACGCTCAAATAATACTTATTTTAGTTTATACATTCAGAGATTGTTGCACAGAATGATGCAACAATCTCTTTTTTTATATAAAAAAAGCAAAATAAAATGGAAATCTCAAATAACTTTTGTACCTTTGCACATCATTTATAACTATTCTAAAAAATTATAGATATGAAGATTTCACACATTGAGCATCTGGGTATCGCAGTCCAGAGCATTGAGGAAAGCCTGCCGTTCTTCACAGACGTGCTTGGTTTGGAGTGTTATGCAACTGAAGTAGTAGAGGACCAGAAAGTGAAGACAGCCTTCCTGAAGTGCGGTGAGGTGAAGCTGGAGCTTCTGGAACCCACATCTCCTGAGAGTACTATCCAGAAGTGGCTTGACAAGGGTAACAAGGGTGTTCATCACGTAGCCTTCTGCATTGAGGACGGCGTGGCTAATGCTCTCGCTGAGGTCAGTGAGAAGG
>JAEEGK010022277.1_pt1 | contig 13324 bp, 4 predicted proteins | sample 8958771 | NCBI WGS metagenome assembly JAEEGK01 (sample SAMN16246547, study PRJNA631951) | gut metagenome | biome: gut microbiome; feature: rumen; material: SC-attached | host: Bos | place: Iran: Karaj | collected 2018-10 | reverse complement strand
ATATTTTGAATTATTTAAAAATAAATAAGTTTAATTTTAACTAAATATTCATCTTATCATTTCCTAATTATAATTGTTTTTGATATTGGTGTATATAAATATATATTATCTAAAGGGATTCAATAATTTCATTAAAAATAAAATAAATGAATTAAATAGTTTTAATTATTTATTAATATTACTATTAAAAAAGATGTTTAAGGAAAATTAAAATATATTTTTCATTTTGATTTTTGTTGAATTCTTTGTATTTAGCTTGATTTACTTAAAAGGTTAAATTAAAATTATAAAAAAATAAAAATTTAAATTAACTTGTTTTAATATTAGAATATAATTACAAAACACTTATTTAAATAATACATATATTTTTTTTAAAATATTCTTTTATACTGAAGATGACTGAGTAATTTCAGAATGACTGGTTTTTGTTTTATTAAGATTATCATTGAAATTTACATAATCTTCAATATCATTATTCCAAATATCTTTTTTAACATCTTGTTTAGTTTCAATAAAATATTCTTCTTTATAAATTAATTCCATGTCTTCATTTGTTAAATATATATAATTAATATTTTGAATATCATTGTTTTGATAAATATAGTAAATATTATTACTTTCTTCATCAAATTCAAAATATATTACTTCTCTTTCAATTTCTAATTTTTTTATGAATAAAATTTTATTTAATTTTTCTCCTTTACAAACAATAAATCCTTTTTCTTTATATGAATAAGTTAAAATATTTCCATTTTTAAATATAAAAAAAGTATTACAAATATTTTCTAATTCTTTACAAATTTTAATTCCATTAACAGTATAACAATGAAGATTAAATTTTTCTGAATCATATGCAATAAAATAAACAAAATAATTAAATGGATTAACTTGTTGTTCAACAATCAAATACCTGAAATAATTATTAAATATATTTAAATAAATAACAGAAATTAATTCAAAATTATATAAATTTCTAATATTAACAGAAGAATCTTTATTATTTGCAACTAGAATAATATTATTATCATGATAATAAGAAATAGATAAAATAGATTCACTTGAAACATTACATTTTTTAATATATTTTAATTTAATAGATTTTTCTTCTAATTTTATTGACCAATGAATTATTATTCCATCAATGTGTCCAGTAATAATATTATTATTAGGAATTGATAATATTGAACTTGGATATGAAGGTAAAATAAAACAATGTTCAGGTATTGTATTAGAATAAAATATTATTGAATTATTTCTATGGTTTGATGTTATTAAAAATAAATTTTGTTCATCATATTTATGAAATGATAAACAATTTTTTAAATTATATATGTATTTATCTTTATAATAATTTTTAAAATAACTTAAATTAATTTCTCTTATTTTTATTGAAGTTGTTTTTTTTGATTCTTCATTTTCTGAATACTTTGAATTTAAATTATTATTATATATTGTTAAAATTATTCCTTTAATTGATTCTTTTGATAAAACATATAATTTTTTATTAAAGATATTATTAAAGAAAAATATTATTGATTTATTATTTATTTTATCTAACACAGATAATAATTCATTATCTTCACACAAAGAAATTTTTTTATCAGAACTATTTTTTTTTGGAGGAGTATTCATTTTATAATTAAAAAAAGAACCTTTTTTAATTTTTAATTTATCATCAAATAATTTTAAAGGTGTTTGTCCAAAATTTAAAATGAATCCAATTTTAATTTTTAATTTAGAACATTTATTTTCAATACTTAATTTCATTTTATTATATTTTTCTAATTTCTTGTTAAAATCCATATTTTCAGCATAAGAATATTTACTAAATAAATTACAATCTTCTTTTTTATCATTTAATTGATTAACTCCAAAAATATTTTCAATCCAAAGATGAATTAATTGAGTGACTTCAGAACTTTCTAATAATTTTCTATATCTAACCATAAATTCAAAAGGATTTATAATATTAATTCCATAACCATTAAAATAATTATCAAAAATAATATTATTAATATAATAATCATCATCTCTTTGACCATAATTATAATAATTTAAATTTAAGTAACTTTCACTTAAATAAAAAAATTCAGGAACTAATTCTCTGTTATCATTATAATGAATTAATATTTCTAAAATTTCATAAATAGAATAAAAAGCTCTATTAGGATTATCATATTGTCCATTTTGAAGTTTAATAATATTTTCATTATAAGGTGAAATTCTACATAAGTAAAAATTAATAAAAGAAGAAGCAGAATAATGAGAATTAAAGTGACTGACAAATTTTTTTTTATTTTTATTTTTTAAGTCTTCAAATTTTTTTATTATCTCTTTTCTTTTACTTTCACTTTGAACTGAAAGAGGATATTTAAAATTTCTTAAAGTAACTTTAGAATCATTTTCATCTATTACTGTTAACCAAGGAAAAATATAATATTGATTTAAATCATTTAAAGAACGAGATGAATAAAAATTAATATATAATAAGTAATCTAATGTTGATAAATTATTATCATAATATTGTTTTCGATATTTCTTTTTATTAAAATAATCTTTTAAATTTGGTATTACTTTAACATTTTTTTTTCCTAATATTAATTGTATTTTTTCTAAATTTTGTGTAGTTAATACATTAAAGAAATAATTTTTGCCATTTAATAAATAAATTTCACATGCCTGATTTCGATACAAATATCTTTTAACATAAAATTTTTTAATTTGATCAAACCTAAAATATATTATTTTTTCTTTTTTAAAATTAATATCATTTTCAAAAGAAGAAAAAACTTTATTTAAAGAATTATCAGAAGTACTTGTTCTACTTTGTCTTTCATCTTCATTTTGACTTGCAATTGATTTATAAATAAAATAATTTTCTGTTAAAAAAATTGTTCCTTGACTTATACATTCTATATTAATTAATTCAGCATCAAATTTTTTTGAATTTAAAATATCAAATTCAATCTTTAATCTATTTTTAAAAAAAGATAAATTATTTGTTAATTCATTTGTTTCAAAATTTAAATTTATTTCTTTATGAGAAATATGAAAATATTGTTTTGTAAAAAAATGAAAATCTGGTTTTAAAAATATTTTAATTTTATTTTTTTTAGAAGAAAAATTTTTTAATTTTGAAGGAAATTTTATATAACAATCACAATCAGTATTATTAACTTGTTTATAATAAAAACTTTTTAAATGATTTTTTCTTAAATTTAAAAAGCAATCATTAGAAAATAATAAAGTTTTAAAATATTCTCCAAAAATAATTTTACATAATATTCTTCTATTATTTAAAGTATTAAAATTATAAATAAATTTTTCTTCATATTTCTTATAAGATTTATGAATAATTTCACTTTCAAATTTTGAAATAAATACATCAATTTCTTCTTCTTGAAAAATATTATCATCTGAAGGATTTTCTTCATCTAAATCTAATGAATGAATTGGAGACCTTGAATTAGTAAAACTGTTATAAAATGTTTTATCTTCTCTTAAATTTAAAATTTGATTCGGAGATAATTTTATTATATTATTAATATCATCTTTTTTAATTTCTCCATTTTTTTCATATGAACATTTAAAATATTTAATATAATGACTTTGATATTTTTCTTTTGATATTTTTTTTTGTATATATTCTTCTGGTTCTTTTGGTTTATTAGGATATTTGGAATTATTATATTTTTCATAAAAAAAATAATTAAATACTTTCTTATATAATTCATCTTTTTCTTTTTGAGGATTTATTAAATTTTCCATTCCTTTTAATTTAGTTTTATTTGATAATAATTTTTTAATATCTTCTTTTAAAACTTTTTTTATTTCTTCATAAACTGGTTTAATTAAAGTATCACATTTTTTATTATTTAATGAATAAAGGCAAAATTTTATATAATAATGTAAGCATAATAATTTTCTTGGTGGTCTTGTTTCAGGATTATTTTTAGAAAAAAATATACTCCAAAATCCTTTATTCTCATTTTCAAGTTCTATAAATTTTTTATCATAATAATAAAATAAAGAAGTATTATAATATGGATGTTTTAAAACATCATTTTTTATGAAATCAATATAATTTGTTTTTCCTGTTAATAAATATAATTCAATGAATATTTCTATTATTAATTCAATTGAATATTTTTCATTATCTTTTCCAACAGAATATTTTTTTGGATTATATAAGAGAGGATTATTAGTGAAAATGAAACTATTTAAAAAAAAACTTTGGACAAATTCTTTATAATATTCTTTATCATTAATTTGGTTTTTAAATCTTGACATTATTTTATAAAATAAAATAACTAAGTTTATAATATTTCGAATTGAGATATTATCTTCTTTTATATCTTTTTTATTTGTTATACTTGAATTTAAGTCAGAAACTAAAATTTTAAAAATATCAGGAATTATTCTTTTATTTATTTGAGTACTTGATTGAAATTTAATAAAAACTTTAAATAATAAATCAAAAATAAATGGTTTATCATCATAATAAATTAAAATTTTACTAATACTTATTAATTCTGTATAAAAAACTTTTGAATTTTCATCATTAAATATTTTATAATTCATATAATATTGTATTAATAAATCTCTTTGATTATGTAAAATATTTTTAATTATTTCTTTTTTTGATTCTTCAATATTTGGTGAAGAATAATCACTTAAAATATTCATTAAAAATGAAAAAATATTATTTCTCATATAAAGTAAAATTTGAGGATTATTAGTATGAATTTTAAGAATTTCATTATTAGTAAAATTTTGAACTAATTGTAATAAATATCGAAATTTTTCGGAAAAATTATTATAATTAATTTTATTTTCACTTATTTTAAAAATTCCTTTTTTTATTAAATTTTCAAATTTTTGAAAATTCATTTGTTCAAATAGGAGAGAAAAAAAAGAAAGAAAAGATTTATTTCCATTTATGAAAATTTGTTTTCCTTCATCAAAATCTAATCTTTGTAAATCAATTAAAATTTCAAAAAAAGAATTTTCAAATTTTTCAATAAATTGAATATATTGAATAAAAATTGCTTTAAGATTATCGATCCTATCTGTATATTCTTGTGATTGATTTGTTATACTTTGAAGTGATTTTAATCCTGATAAAATAAATCCTTTGTATTTATTATTTTCAAAAAGATTATCTTCATAACAAACTAAACTTAATTTTTTTTCTGAATCTTTTTTCCCATTATCATTTTTATCTGATATTTCATTTTTTATTTCTTCTTTTTTTACTTTTATATCATATAAATTTTTATATAATAACATTAAAATGTTATATATAAAATCTAAATCTGAAATTGAAATTGTTATATCTTTAATTTTAATTATTATTTTTTTCAATATAAAATTAAATTGTTCTGCTTTATTGTAATTTTTTTTAATTCCTTTATTTGGTGAATTTAATTTATTATTATTTATTTCTATTAATTCATAAGACATTATTTTTGATAAAAATATATCAAATAATCTGTAATATTCAAGTGATGAGTCATTTTTTTCAATTAATTTATCAATAATTTTATTTTGTAATAAATCAAAATTTGAACAATTAAGACAATCATATATTTTTAAATAAACTTTAGGTAATACTTTTTTTGTTTCTTCATTATATAAATCTTTATCTAAAAGATAATATACAATTTTATTTAAAATTGAAGAAATAAAATTAGAATTTTCTTTTATATACAATAAAGAAATTAATAAACTTAATTCCTCAATTATTGAAGATTTATCTCCTTTTAAAAGTTTAATTATTTCACAAATTGAAGATAAAAGAAAGGATAATTCATTTGTTTCAATTTTTGAATTTTCTTTTGGTAAATCTATAAAAGATTCATCTGGAAAATCATCACTTGAAAATAAAAAACAATTTTCAAAATATAAAAAATCATCGTTTACATTTGTTATTATTGTCGTTAAAAATTGAATTAAATCAAAAATATTTTGATTGATAATATTATAATCTTTTTCTATTTTTTCTGAGTTTAAAATTTGAATATAATATTCACAATTTAATTGGAGAAACTTTAATCCATTAAAATATAAAAAATTGTATATAGAAAAAGATAAATTTAAAAAAGTACCTATTTGTCCTTTAATTACAAAATTCCTATTTTCTATTTTATTGTTGTTAATCTCATAATAATTTTCTTTACATTTATTATCACTTTTAATTAATATTGATTTAGGAGAAATCATTCCTTTTAATTTTTCAATTAATTTAAACTCTGATAATTTAGAAAATTTTTTTTTAAAAAATCTAATATCATTTCTTATATTATAAGAATTGCATTCATTACATAATAAAATAGCTTCATAATTACCTTTTAAATTCATAATTATTTGAGTAATTTCTTTAGGAAAATAACTTTCAAATAAAAGAACTGTACCAATATATCCTTTATATAAATTTGTGTTTTTACAAATATATAATTCAGAATTAACTGATTTAAAAGGATAATCAAAACTTTTACCATATGGTAATGTAAAATCATATTCTTTATCATTTAAAATTACTTTTATTTTACATGGATTTCCTTTTTCAATTGAAAATATCAATAAATATGTTATTTTTTCTTCAATTTTTAAATCATTTTCTTTTGGAAAAATGAAATTTTCTTTTTTTGATTGATATATTGAAAAAAATAAACTTTTATTTTCACAAAAGATTCTAAAATAAGATTTTTTACTAATTTCATTGAACTCTAATAAAATTGTTTTTTCATTTGTTAATTGTAAAAAGTTAAAAGAAAATATTATTGTAATTCCTTTTTCTTTTCCATATTCCATTATATTTTCCAATTGTAAAAAAGAAGATTCTTTTTCAAAAATAAACCCTGAAAATAATTTAAATTCATCTTGAGAATATAAATCAAATTCTTTTTCAATTAATTGTTTAAGAAAAAGAATCTTAAGATTTAAAGATATAAAAGAATTTTTATTATTTAAATTTTTTGTTTTTATTATTGAAGCTTTGTTTCCTAATTTTTCAAAATGATATATTGTTGATTTAATTAAATATTCAAATAATTTTTTATCATATTTTAGAAGATATATATTTAATAATATGTTAATAATATTATTTTTATTTTCTTTATTTAACTCAATATTATCAATTATATAAAAAAGAATTTTTGCAATTTTCTGATTTTCAAAACTAATGTTTTCTTTATTGATAAAAGAGAATATTTCTTTTAATATTTTATTAGATATTTCATTATCATAATTAGAAATTTTTATTATATCTTTTAACAAATAAAAATCTAATGAGCTTTTTCCAATCCCAATCAAAAATTTAGATATTATTATTATATGATTTTCATTGAAAATTTTTGAAAAAAATAATTGGTTTATTTTCTTAATGATTAGATAATCAATATTTTTTTGATTAAAAATTGCTTTAGATATATTAAATCTTTCATAATAATTTCCCAAATTAACTTCAAAGAAATAAAAACAAAAAGCTAATATTAATTTTTTCATTAAACTTATTTTATCTTCTTCTTTAATTTTTCTAATGAAATCTGGAGAAAATCGTATATTATTTTTTTCTTGTTTTGAATCATTTGATAAATATATAGAAAGACTATCATTTTGAAATAGATTTTCTATATTTATAATAAAAAGTTTTAAGTCTTTATTATTTATTATAATTGTATTCTCAGAATTTTTTTCTAATATTTTATTAATATTTTGAATAAATGATTCAATTTCCATTTTAGAAAATATTTAATTTTTTAAAAATTAATAAAAAAATTAACCTGGTTAATGAGTCCTCATCCTTATAAAATATTATGTTTTGGAATAGTTAATTTATTATATTTATTGATATCAATAATTCAATTTTTCAAAATCATATTCCGAAGATTTATTCATTTTTGTAAATTAGCAAATTTTGATATTCAAAAAGATAATGAAGAAACTTTTCTTTTTAACCAAAAAATTAAATATCCTTCAAATATAGCAATTATTATAAATAATTCTCATTCATTAAAAATAGCACCTGTTAATTTAATAAAATTTTGTATTTATACAAAACAAATAAAACACATAACTTTATATGATCCTTTTAATAAACTTGATATTCAATTTTTAAAAGAGAAATTAAGTATACTTTTTGAAAATAAAAATATTATTTTTTCATATAAAGATTTTGAATTAAATCAAAATATTATTTTCAATTGCCAAAAAAATATTAAAATAAAAATTAATGATTTATTTAAAGAAAAAAAATATGATTTAATAATATCAGTTATTGGATTTAATAGTGCAAATAATGATTTAATTAAAAAAATTTTTAAAAATAAAGAGGATATGTATGTTTATCCTGAAGAAATAGTATTATTGAATAATGAAATAAAAAATAAAAGTGTTTTACATGAATATGAAAAATATTATACTAGAAAAGTAGAAAATAATTTACCTGAATTAATTATTACTTTTGGAAATTGTTCCAGTTTTTTTAATGAAAATATTTGTTTATATGGTTTTCCCTTTACTTTATTGGAAAACTGTGAAATTTATCATGTTAAAGATATTAATTTAGATAATTTTGATTTGATAAACTTTATTGAAATTTTTCAGAAAAACGCATCAATAAAAAAAAGATTTGGTTCTTAATAAATATAAAGTAATTATTATGAATAATAAAATAATTATCAATTATTACATATTCAATATTATTTATTCATTTAATTAAGTCATAAAAATTTAATTTAAGTTATTTCAAACAATAATTATATATAAACATTTAAAATAATAATTATAAAATGTTAAAAAATAATAAAATGGTTGAACCGTTTAATATTCAAAATAAAATTTCTCTTAGAAAAAATATAATTAAGCAATATGAAAATTTAGCTTCAGAAATTAATAAAGGTAAATCAAACAGGATATCATTTATTTCATCAAAAGAAAAGAAAAAATCAATCTCAAAACCTATTTCTAAATATTCTTTTAATAAAAAGAATAATATGAAATTTAATTCTTCAAATAATTCTTTTGAAAACAATAATTTACATTTTTCAAATAAAAATATAGGAAAAGTAAAAACCAGAAATTCAGAAAACAATATACATAAATCTTTACAATATAGTTTAAGATTAAAGCAATTGGATGCTTTGAATAACGAACAAAATAATGAATTTGAAAAAAATAACATTATTAGAGTTATAAATAATTTGACAGATTTATTTAAAAATAATCAATTGCAAGATTATTTATTAAATAAATCAAATAATAATTATAAGAATCATAATTTCTTTAATAATTATATTAACAAAATTTATGAAGAAACAGTAAATTTACAAAATGAAAATAGAAAAAAAATCCAATATGAAAATATATATTCGAACGAAGAAAATGAAAATTATATTTTAAAACAATCAAATAATAGAATTCAAACATATAATAAAATTTTTTCAATAATATTTAATGCTTTAAATGATTTATCTGATTTGAGTAATAATAATGATAATAATTCTATAAAAGAAGAAAATGAAAGTTATTCAACAGAAGAAAATTACCAAAATATAAATGTTAACGTTAATGTTAATCTTAATAATATTATAGATAAACAATTAAAAAATGATTTATTAAAACAATTCAAAAAACCATTATTAACAAATGAAAAAAATTTAAATAAAATTTGTGAAGGAAGTATTAATATAGGAAATATGAATAAATATCAATTTAAAGTTCAAAAACAATTTAATGGAAAAAATTTTAATGAAATGTTACATTTAATAACTCCTGATATATTAAAGATAAATAATAATAATTTTACTGAAGCAAAAAAAAGAATGTTATATAATATAAATAAAAAATGTTCCCAAAGAATTAAAACTGATATTAATGAAGAAAATGGAATTAATTCTATTAATGATAAAATTAATAATACCTGTGAAACTCCAAGAGATACTTTTTTTGATAAAAATTATTTTAATCAAGATTTTATTTCAACTTGGAAAATCAATTAAATAAACTGTTCATATATATTATGTAAAAATTATATAGTTTGTATTTTTTAATTTTTTTTCATTCAAAAAATAGTTGAAAAAACTTTTAAATAGTTTTTATTTTATATAGAAAAATATAAACTATTAAAAATATAATTTTCTTAAATTAATTAAATTAATTTATAAATTATACTAAATTATTTTAAATAAAAATTATTTAGCTTTTTTATATCTTCTTTTTTAAATGAATTTTTCTTGCATTAATAGTACCATAAATTATAAAGATGTTGATTGAATGTATTAATTATTATTTTGTTTAAATCAGAAATTATTTTAATATTTTTTCTGAAGAATAAGTTTTGAAACATTTATTTTATTTTTAGAATAAATGAATTTTAAGAATAATAAGTATAATTTTTTCCTTTATATTAAGACAATAATCATTATAACTAAAATAATAATATTTTCAATTATTTATAGAAAAAGTAATAAACTCATAATAAAATAATTTGGCCTAAAGAATTATTATTTTCATTTGACTAAATATATAATAAAAAAAAAAAAATGAAAAACCAAATTAAAAACCTAATAAAAATAATAATATTTCTGAAAATACCTCAAATAGCATTATCCTATCTCTCTGATTGTACTATTTCATTTTCAAATGAACCTACCAATAAATTTTCATGTACAGATTGTAATAGTCCATTAACTCCTTCAGAATATTTTACATGTGATTGTGGAAATAATGTATTATATGATTCTTCACAATGTTTAACTGGTATAAATTGTGGAGATACAACTCAAAAAGCAGCAGCAAAAGGAAATTGTACTAGTGGAACAGCATGTACAGCAAGTCAAAAACAAGTATTATATGAATGTTATGATGTTACTTCAGATGAATTTCCTGAAGCAATGATGGAATTAATGACTGAAGAAATTAGATTTTTCTCATCTCATGATCCATTCACTTTCAATAATATTATTTATTATGGTTTATCTTCTAATTCTATTGCAAATTCCAATTCTAAAATTGCTGTTTTTGATTTTGAAGAATGTAAAGATAAAATTTTTGAAGATTTACAAGTTTCAAGTTTTAATGTTATCGTTAAACAAGAAATTATTGAAGGTATCACTAATACTATTACTTTTTCTATTGTTAAACCTTTCCCTTTTAATGAAGTTATTGATATCACAGATAAACAATATAAAATATATTTTAATATCCCAGTTAATGAATCTTATGTTGAAGAACTTGATTTAGAAACTGCTAGAACTTTTTCAAGTAATAATTTTGATATATTTAATATTAGAAATGAATTTTATCAAGATTTTTGTAATAATATTTTTTATAATAATGTTGATTTAGATTTAAAAGCTAAAATGGATTTGTTTTATCAAAAAGGTGATTTATGTGGAAATCATTCTAATAATTGTGTTTATGAAGGTTTTATAGATAAAGGTTCTTCATATGAAATTAAATGCTTATGTAATTATAATGATTATACTGGTTTTATAACGAAAGAATCTATGATTCAAGAATATATAAATTTTAAAATTTTTAAATGTTTTTCTTTTAGCATAAATATTGGTTTTTTTATATCTTTTATATTCATAGTTGCTTTAGTAGTTACTTCTATTATTTTTTGCTGTTGTGAAGTTCATTATACTAAATCTTTAATATATAGAAAAATTCCTCCTCCAAATCCAATTAATGGAGAAAATACTAATAATGAAAATAATAATAATGAAAATAAAACTAAAAACGATGAGAAAATATCAATTAATGAAATGGCTACTACAAAAAATAAAATGAATACTACTATGAAAAGTAAGAAAAGCATGAAAAGTATAAGAAGTATGAAAAGTATGAAAAGTATTAAAAGTAATAAAAACAAAGATGAAAAAATATCAAATAATGAAACAATCAATGATAACAAAGAAGTTATTTTAGATGATAAAAATTCAAAAAATGAAAAAACAGAAAATAAAGAAGAAGGAGAAGATAATGAAATAAAAACAAATGAAGAATTAAATGAAAATGAAAAAGTAAAAGAAGAAGAAAAAATAAAAGAAGAAAATTATCAAGAAAAAGAATTTGAAAAGTATCAGACAGATGAACAAACAAATTATGGTAAATTTAAATATTTTTGTTCCCGTAAATTTTTCAATTTAATAGAATTTATTCGTATAGTATATTTCCATGAGAAGCATATGAGTTATTGTTTAGATATATCAGCATTTATAACATCATTATTATTAGATTTATTTTTTACATGTTTATTTTATGGAGATTCTTCAATATATTCACAATATAAAAAAGGAAAATCATTTGATTTTGTAAGAATAGCAATAAATGGAATTTTAGGATTAATAGTATCAAGAATATTCTTTTTTTTTTTAAACAAATTAATAATTTATGATCCAACTCTATTAGATGTTATTTTAGATAGTCCAAACCATAAAATATATGGAATTAAAATAGTAGGTGATTTCATGAGTAATTTTTATACTAGAGTTATTATATATTTTATAATTCAATTTGGAATTTGTATTGTTTGTTTTATTTATTTAACTTCTTTTTTCCATAGGTATAAAAAAATATCAATTAATGCTTTATTGTCTTTTATTATTGGAGGATTATTAGTTGTTATTTTTTCACTTATTTTTTCTCTATTTTATGGTTGTTGTAGAAATTCAGGTTATAAAAATTTGAATAAAAAAAAAGAAAAAAGAGAACAAGTTTTAGGAAAATGGGAATATGAAGAAGAAGAAGAAGAAGAGGAAGAAGAAGAAGTTGAAGAAGTTGAAGAAGAAAAAAAAGAATTTAAACCTGTGTTTAATACTAATAATGGAGAAGTTTTAGAAAGAAAAGGTAATTTACCTCCTATGAGAAAAAAGAAAAAAGTTGGATTTGATGATGAAGAAATTTAATTAGTTTTTTTTCTAAATTTTTCCTTTATTATTTATTTTATATAATTTATTTTTTATTTTTTATTTTCAACAATTACTTTTTTATATAAATTTTTCAATTAAGATTATATTAGAAAATATAAATTACCTTCCGTTTCTTTATAAGATTATGAATATTTTTGTTTTATATTTTTATTTTTTTCTTTTACATTATTGATAATTTTTGCAAATTGAAAAAATTTCATTTTTTAATTAGGTAATTTTTCTTTCTGTTTTTTTCATATTCTTCACTTTTATTTTTTAATTATTTCTTTATACATCATTGTATATTTTATAACTCCTATTTTCAAAAAAAGAAAAAGTAAAAGGATATAAAGAAAAATTTCATTATTAAAAAAAAGAAAAGTATTTAATCAAGATGATAAAATTAA
>JAEEGK010022276.1_pt1 | contig 13324 bp, 8 predicted proteins | sample 8958771 | NCBI WGS metagenome assembly JAEEGK01 (sample SAMN16246547, study PRJNA631951) | gut metagenome | biome: gut microbiome; feature: rumen; material: SC-attached | host: Bos | place: Iran: Karaj | collected 2018-10 | reverse complement strand
GTGCTGCCGAAGGGAAGCCGCTTCGACGCGATCACGGACGAGGAGATGCGCAGGATCGACCGCATGCTCAACGACCGCCCGCTCAGGTGCCTCGGCTGGCGGACTCCGCGCGAGGTGTTCATGTCGCGCCTCCAGTATCGTCTCTCTGCGGTCTGAAGGCCGCGCCGCTCTTTGGAATTGCCTGCCCTTGGGGGCGGGCTCCGCCTCGCCGCTTCGCTGCGCCCCTTCGGGGACGGCTACGCCCGCCCCCAAGGGCAGTGCCGCCGCGCATGCCCCCAAAGGCGGAATCCTCGCTGAAGCCCGCTTTACAACCCCAATCGAAATCTGGTATACTACCGACCAGACACAAGAAAGTCCTTGTCAGCCTATGCTACGCAGCGGGTGTTGCACTGGCTACTGGCTGGCGGGATTGTGAAGCGCAATGAAATCATGGATTGAAATCCGCAAGGCGGCGACTTGTCGCTGCAGCACTACCTGTTCGATGGCGACGCCAGGACTGGCTCCTGCGAGTTCGCCATCTGAATCTGAAAGGGTGCTGCGATGAGCGGGTCATACTACGTGGTCGCGGCGATTGCGGCTTCCGCGCTCGCGGGATGCGCGACGCAGGGCGAGTTCCGCGACGTTTCGGAGTTTCCGCGCACGAAGACCATCCGAATAAAGCCGACCACTGGCGGACACAGGATATTCTTCTCCCCGACGCAGCTGGAAAGCCAGTTGGAGCTTGCGGCCGTGCTTGCGAACGGGCCTTCGCGCGACGACGGCAACGGCAAGCCCGTTCCTCCAGCGGCTCCCGGCGAGCTGTACGCCAAGGGGCGGGTGCAGTCCGCCGCTGCTGCAAAGGCCATCGCCCTAGACGCCGCTTCGCGCTTCGCGGAGGCGTATGCGCTCCTGAAGTCGGACGCCTCGCCGATCTGCCGCGCGCTCCTCGCGAACTACGAGCGCTATTCCAGGCCCGGACTCTGGCGTAAGACGAGTCCCGCGAAAGCCGAGGCGCTGTGCCGCGAGGTAATCGCCCGGACTGAAGGCTCGGAGGCGCCGGACGACAGGATTGCGCGCGCCGAGGCTTTCCGGCTACTGCCCTACGCTGACTACGGGCAGCTTGCGGAGAACTGTGCCCGCGCATCTGCCGCAGTCAGCGGCGCGAGGGACATCTTCTACGACGGTGGGCTTTTCGGCCGGGCGTTCCCGTTCCCCGCCGTAGATGGCGGTGGCAATCCGCTTTCGCCCGTTCTCGCCGAGAAGTGCGTCCGCGATTCGGCCATGCGCGGCAACGAGCGCGCGCGGCGCATGTTCGCCGACAACGGTTCCCTCGACAAGTCCCTGCTGGAGTACAGGAACGCGAGAACGCACTTGCCTCGCCGCGGCAGGTCTGTTCCCTACCTTCCCCTCGAAGGCGCGCCTGGCTTCGGGCGTCCCGGCGCCGTCTGCGACTACGAGGCGGACGACGCGCTGAAGGCGGAGATGTCGCGCTATGGGTTCGAGGCGCACTGGTTCGTGCAGGGGCATCCGCTGGACGGCGACCCGGAGAAGCCCATATACGAGCGGGCCCTGGCGCACGAGCAGAAGACGCGCAGCGGCGGCGGACTGAGGGAATGCATCGGCAATACCGTTGACCGCATACCGTTCCTGCTGCGCCGCGGCAACGGGGAGTCTGCCCTGCCTCTCGTCGTCTATTTGCCCGGGAATGGCGAGCAGGGAACAGACCTCAAGAAGCAGTTCCGCCAGAGGGCCGTCATGGAGAAGGTCTCGTCGCAGGAGTTCCAGCGCCGGCATCCCTGCCATCTGCTCGTCCCCATGCCGCCCGATTTTGCGGACGTGAACGGATCGATTGGCTATCCGAACTATCCTGACGGCTATTTGCAGATTCTCTACTGCGACCTCATATCCCAGCTGATCAGGGACGGGCTTGCCGTTGACCGCTCCCGCATCTACCTTGTCGGGCTCGGCAGCGGCGGAACCGCCGCAACGGCGATGGCGCTGGACCATCCAGGCCGGTTTGCCGCAGTTGACGTGATGCTGAGCGTGCCATACGTCTCTACGTCACATCCCTTATGCCCCATGTTCCTAAGGGCAGGCCTGTTGGTTAAGTACAAGGACCAGGACGTGGCGCGAAACGACGGCTTCGCAACCGCCGTAGAACGCACGGGCGGCGAGTACATCGTCGAATTCCATCCGGCGACGCCGAAGGGGAAGGGTTGTTGGTGGGACGCCCCCTGGCTCGACGACGGCCACTGGAAATGGATTTTCTCGAAGAAGACCAAGGGAGAGGTGTGTAGATGAAAAAGGCCTTGTCGATTGCCGCGCTCGCGGCGCTTTTCGCCGGGTTGGCGCCAACCGCCGTGTGCGGCACGCGCACGATCTCCGACGCCGACGTTCCCGTAGCGAACAGGCGCGTCGGCTACGACCTTCTCAAGGGCGCTTTCCTTCCGCCGTTTGGCGAAGGCGAGGTAGCGGACTTCTTCCTTACGACGTGCAATGTGTCCAACGACCCCTTGCCGCCGCGCATCTGCGGATTCGGCGGACGGCGGCTGGCCCATTTCGTGCGGCTTTCATGCGGGGCGGAAACGAAGGGTTTTTCGGAGGCCAAGTCATCTGCGGACATGCCCGGGGACTCGTTGGCGGCGCCGGCGTCGTATGACAACCTGACTCTGGAGTATTCCCAGGTGATGTCGTTCTCCAGCAGAAACGGAGGTGAGGGGGATCGGTGGTTTTTCTGCGCGCGCGGACGGACGGGCGTCGCGACAGTGGAGAAGCTGGATCTTTCGTCGGGAACCGCGCCGTCGTTCCTGATACGGATCCGCTTCAACACGGAGCCCGGGGTGTCCAGCCTCGAGCCGGACGAGGAGAAGTCGCATGACGCGGCAGATGCAATTTCGCAGACGGCGCAGGAATCTTCCGGCGGCGGGGCTGGCGACATCGGAGAGAACGCGCCGCTGCTTGCAATGACCGGGCCTGGCTCGGCGAGGTATTTCGGACGGAAGGCGGACGGCGCATGCGTCCCGACGGGGTTGTGCGGCAAGGTTGCCGCGTCGATGAAGGGTGTCCGCCATCTCGCAATCGACGAAACCGTGTTGGCGATTCCCGACAGGATGTTCGAGAACTCGCCAGACCTGGAGGCGGTTGAGATATGCGGCGAAATTCGTTCCGTCGAGAGCAGGGCGTTCGCCAACTGCAAAAAGCTCGCCTGCGTGACAGTCCGGGGCCGCAACGGATTTGAGATCGTTGACGACGCATTCGCCGCTTGCGCGTCCAACCTGACGTGCCACATACCGCGTCAGAGGAATCCCCAGGATGTCAACGGCAGAAGGTGTACGCCACCGGCGGTCGTCTGGGACATCGCGCCATGGACCCGGATCGCGTACTGCCGCGAAGGCAGCCGCGGCGGGGAGGCGTTTGTTGACGGCGACTTCCTCTGGAAGGCCGACGGCGACGGGGCGATGGCCATGATGTACATCGGCAGGCCCTGCAAGACGCTCGTGGTGCCGGAGCGGCTTGGCGGCCGCAAGGTTAAGGCCATCGCGTATTCGCTCGCCGGCGGCAGGACCGAAGTGGAGAACATGGCGATCCTGTCCGGGAGCGAGGATGGCGTCCGCATCAACTTCAGTGACGAATTCCCGAACCTGAAGCGAATTGGCTTTGGGGGAAAGGTGCCGATGGAGTTCTGCTATGGCAGAGACAAGGGGTACAAGGTGTTCGTCTGGGATTCTGCCGGGAGCGGAGCTGTCTCTTCCTTCTTGTATAACGGGGACGCCCTCCCGGACGTATTCGTAGTCCCGCCTTGGGCGGACCTCGCCGCCGTCGTCGAAAGCGGACTTGTCGAAACTAACGGTTTCCACTGCCTCCGCCATGGCGACGGGATGGCCGTCGTCTGCTATCGCGGGGACGAGACGGGGACGCTGTCCATTCCGTCCGAGGTCGGCGGCCTTCCGGTCAGGGAGATATGCCGCAAGGCGTTTGTTAACGGAGGGATGAAGGCGGTTGCGATCCCGCAGTCCGTGCGCGTCATCGGCGAGTGCGCGTTCGCCGGGTGCGCCGAGCTGGAGTCGGCCGCCGTCCCGGAGGGCGTGGAGGAGATTCCCGCCGGCGCGTTCTTTGCGTGCGGGTCGCTGTGGAACATGTCCCTTCCGAAGACGCTGAGGCGGGTCGGGCTCTTCGCGTTCAAGGGCATGCCGGTCGCGCCCGAACTTGGCGAGGGAGTGGTCTGTGACGATGCGTCGCCGGCGAAAGGCCGCCGCAAACTGGTCCGCCCCTAGCGTAGGCAGGGAAACCATATCGATCAGACGATGTGGCAGGGCCGCCTCGGCCTTGCTGCAATGTCGAGGGCATCCTTTGATTCTCACACGGAGGCATGGTTGTCAAGGAGGTGTTTTGGAATGGCCGGGCTTTGTCTCGGCCGCCATTGGTCTGGGTCTTGAGTTGAGAATTTCCGCATTGCTTTCTCATTTGCACACTGACAATGTCTTCGATCCACTTATCGCGATAAGTGGATTGGGATACTTCAAGGATGATAGGTTTGAAAAGCGCAAGGGGCTTGGCCGTATTGATGCACGGAACCGTTATTCAGCGATAAAGGAGAAGTGGCTTGCCGCCTATAGGAATCTTGATGAAGTTCCAGGTCTGTCCGTTCGCCGAGAAGTCACGGCTAAAGACGAGTGGTGCGCGGAGGCGTACATGGAGACGGACTATGCCAAATTGTCCGGTGGGGATTTCGTCGCTAAACTAAGGGAATTTGCTGCCTTCAAGGTCGCTCATAGTTCGCCGAAGGATCACCTTTCGTTCTCAACGGCGCCTGTCTCTTCGGATTCGCTCACACTTTCAACTGGAGAGTGGAAATGGTTCTCCTTGGGAGATAAGCAGTTGTTCCGTGTCAAGGCAGGCAATTATCATTATCAGAGTGAATATTTAGAAGGAGATACTCCATATCTTGGCGCTACGGCGCTCGACAATGGCGTGAGTAAGTATATAGATCTCGATGCAGAGTTTGATGCTAATACAATAACGATAGGTAAAATTGAGTGCCCAACATTCTAACAGCCGGCACCGTTCTGTGCGACCAGCGATGTAAACGTTGTTAAGGAACTGGGAGGTCATATAAACAAATATACAGGGCTGTTTATCGCATCTGTAATCAATTTTAGTGATCTGTAATCAATTTTAGTGAAGGGTATAAGTGGCCGTATGGTCGGCAGTGTCGGGTCAACGACACAGAAAACATCCGTATCCGTCTTCCTGCAACGCCAGATGGCAAGCCAGATTGGGAATGGATGGAGCGGTATATAAAGGGATTGCCATATTCCGCTGCACTGTAAAAGGCAGTCGTAAAGCCCGCGTTTCGGAGAGTCGCTTGCTTCTGGCGGCGCAGATGTGCGGCGGATCTGCCGTGGCGGTTGCGATAGCCGTCTGAGGCGTGACATTCACGTGTCTGCGGGCGTCGCTGGAGGACTTCTCGTCGCTTGAGATCCTGGTGCTGCGCTTCTTGCTTGCGTGAGCGGCGCTGTGGGGCGCGCGGCGTGTCCACGTCGAGGCACCCGCATGGCACCTGCTGCGTTGCTCACTACGCTAGGGCCTAGGGGGGGGGATATGCGACAACACAAGGTGCGGAGGGTGGATTTCGCCGCGATGGGATTATCTGGAACCGTCTCATGGTTTTTGGGGACTGTCCCCAATCGGGGTTCCGATAAAGATTTGCGGCGGTTTTGCGAAGATAGCGATGCGCTAAGATTTTCCGCATTAGATTCTCAAATTCGTCCGCGCCGTAATCGCGCTGGGAATTGCTGGCAATTGCGGCGGACTTTGACAAACCGGGGACAGTCCCCAATACAGGGACAGTCTCTGATCCCCAAACCGGGGAGAGTCCCTGATTGTCCCCGCGCGGAGAGGGAAATTTGGTAGAATATCCGGCAAGTGAAGCAATGAAATCTCTTGTCTCGTTGAAGAAAACAGTTGCGACGTGGCGTGGGCGAGCCACGCGTGGAACCATCGAGCGATGGTTTCGCGTGGCGTCGCTGTCGGCGTTTGCCGTCGTAGCGGCGAAAGTCGGCGGCGAGAAGCCAGATAGGAGCGGTGGCGCGGAAGCGGGGGAGACGAACCAAGCTGCGTGTGGACCATGCAGCCCGGTGTGCGCGTCCTCCGGTTCCCAATTGCCGACAGGGGCGTGCCGGAGGCGTTTGGGAGCGCGGGCATCTTGCCCGCAGCAACTTCGCGGGCGGGACGCCCGCGCTCCCAGGGAATCTCCGCCGCCCCGGCCTGTGACCCTGCGGCGCGAGGTCCCCAATTACGCCAAACCCAAACACCCAAACAACCCAATAACCCAAACACCGCCCCCAACACCACCCCGCGCAGCGGGGGTGGGGCGCAGTGCTATTGCGTCACGGACGACGACATTGCGCGGGGGTGGCGGGTCGAGTGCGTGACGACGAACGAGGCGTATTCATTCGAGATGCCTACGAACGGCATGGAGTACACGCGCTGGCGGCTAAGGGGTGGATACGAAACGCGCTTCGGGCTGGACCTCGGCGACTTCATGTTTCCCCTGGGAAGCAACATGCTAAACCGCGTCTGCGTCCTCTCCGGCGGGGTGATATGGACGCTACATCCGGTCAAGCCCAAGATGTCGATATGCGCCGCTCGCGAATGGGGTTCGCTCGTCCCCGGAGAGAGCCGCTTCTGGAGCGCGGACACGCCTGACGGCTCGAAGCTCCTCACGTGGCAGAACGTGGCCGCTAACCGCGACGGAACGGGGCGCTACGACGCGCAGATAGAGCTGTTCTCCAACGGCGACTTCGCGATGCGAAGCAACCTGGTCGAGACGGTCTGCCGCCGCGTCAACCCCGACGACTGGGACGGGGACGGCCTCGCCAACGAGATAGACGCGAATCCGATGCAGTATGATGGCGACTTGTTCGGAACGAGCGCGGCGTGGTACAGCGAGGGTTGCGGCAGCTTGCTGTGGGGAGAGACGAACGCCATCGGCGTACGCAAGATCGACGAAAAACATTTCGAGAAGACGGAGGCCTCGGTGGGATTCCCCATCAATCCAGACATGAGATCACAACAATGAACAGGGTAATGACAATGGCGGCAGCCCTTATGGGCGCAGCAATGGCGGCGTCCGCATCTGCGGACGACGTGTACGACGACGCCAGGGTGTCGCGCGAGTTCATACACACGACAGAACTTACATGCGGCACTGAAGATGCCGACGGCATGTCCTTGAGGTGGATACTCCAGACATGCTGCAACAACGACACAAACAGGTACTTGCGCCTGGCCAAGGAGACGGCGCTGACGAACGACGTATTCAAGCCTAAGGCCGTTAGAATAGTCCGGAAGTATGGCGGCGTCGAAGACGTGCCATTCCTTTATCAATGCACGAACTACGAAAGGAGTGCGGAGAATGCGCTGGAGGGCATACTGAAGTTTGAGGGGCTGACGGAGTCTTCTCTCGCTGCCGCCAGCGCGTATCTTGCAGGAACCAATGCCTTCTACTCGCTATACAGAAGCGACATCGCAGCAGAGCTTTTCCGATGCGCGGCGCACTCTTCCGCTTCTGCAGAATTGAGGGCCATGGCTTCAAGCAACGCATTGGCGTTTGCTAGAAATTCTGACGATGTGAGATACAATGATAGACGGTTAAAGGGGGCGGACCCGACGTATGAACACAGCAAGCGACGGCTTTCTGTTCTGCGGGCGGTGCTGCCGCTGTGTCAGGGATATGAGATTCTTGAAAACTATACCACCAACGCGATCAACGAGCTTGTCGCGTATCCTGAATCTGCATTGCCTGATTGATGGGGAGACTCAACATGAGAATGCTACTGACATGCGCGGCATTCGCGCTCTTTGCATCTAACCTCCTTGCCGACGGATTTACGGTCGCGTCCATGCCGCAACCCGGCCTTGCGGACACGGAGGCTGTCGCGTACGCGCCGTTCGCCGCGACGAACGGCTGCTTTGATAAGATGCGCCAGGAGCGGACGCGACGGAGCGCGTCCCTCACGCAGAGGCGCTGCGCTTCGCACACGACGCATTGCGGGCGAAGATCCTGCCGTAGGCGAACGGGGACTGTCCCCTAGCAGCAACGCGAAAGCACCTCTCGACGACTCCCGCGCTTCTGCTCATGTCACGTGATGTACTCGACATCGGGGTTTAGGAAGCCGAGCGAGTATATCTGCGTCGCTGTCTATGGACGGGCTGCGCCAAACCCAAACACCCAAGCGACCCAAAACACCCGATCGCTCAATTCCACTCGTATGCGCGCACCTCGTCGCCGAAGCGCCAGCGCTCGGGGCGCACGCGCTCCATCCAGTCCAGGGCCTCGCCGAGAGGCTGCACCTTGGCCGCGCGCCGCAGGGCCGCCTCCAGGGCTTCGCGGATCTCCGGCGTGGTCAGCTCGCGCTTCCACGAAACGAACAGCGCCGTGCCCGAGCGCGAGACTAGGTCGAGCCACTGCGCGTTCAGCCGCCACGGAATGATGTCCTTTTTTGTAAGTCCGAAGCAGTCGCCGTCGACGGCATAGAACGTACCGTGGTGGATTGAGCGCATGCCAAGCGTGTTCACGCCGAATTTGCGCGTCCTCTCCCATTCGCGACCGCTCGTGTCGGTGCCCGTGCGCTGGATCTCGAAAAGCCCAGCGGCGAAATGGTCTAGCGCATTGCAGCCGATGATCACCATCTTGTCGCCCGCCTCTTCGCGCATCGCCTTGTAGAGTCCCTTCACGACCTCCGCCGTCGTGCGGCTCGTGTCGCTCCACTTAAGCTCCCGCGCGACAGGGCTCTCGGCGCAGGAGCCGCCCCACTTGCCGTTCCAGTCGTACGTGATGAAGTCCGCCTTGACGAGCTCGAATCCCCACTTGGCGAATCGCGCCATGTCAGCGCGAATCCTCTTTTCCAACGCCGGGTCGGTCGGGTCGATGGGAGTCTTGACCCCGTCGTCGGGGAGGAACGGACGGTACCACAGCCCCGGCCGTGCGTCCATCGCCTTTACGCGCCGCGCGAACTCGTCCATCTCCATACCCCACTTTTCGTTGACGCCCGCCCAGCGCGCCTCCGCCTTGGTCTTTGCGGAACCCTGCTTGCCGCGCTGCCAGCCGTCGTCAACCACGACATACGGACGCACCTTCTCGCCCTTGACGAGCGAGACAATGAACTCGGCGTCCGCGAGGAAATTCGTCGCCGTATTCTTCCCGTAGGCGCAGTTCCAGTCGTTGTAGCCATAGACCGGTCCTTTCGGAAGGCGCGGCACCGATTCGCTTCTATAGTGGAGGCCGCACATCTCGCGGCAGAACTCGCGCGCCGCCGCGAACGGCGTCTCGCCCTCTTTTCCGCGCCGCCCGACGAGGGAGCAGGCCGTCAGCCCCCATTGGCGGCCCTTCATCTCCAAGGGACGCGACCCTGCGCGAACGTCAAGGGAGAGCGTGACGCGCCCAGGCTCGACCTTCCACGCGCCAAAGGCGTTCGGCTGGACGACAAGTCCGTAGCCGTCAGTGCGCGAACCGTCGTTCACGAGGAAGTACCACGGCTTCCAGCCCTTGTGCGGCGCGGCCTTGTCGTCCATGCGATACCAGCCCGCGTCTCCGTACGTGCGCTCCCATTCGCCGCCGTATATCTTCGCGTCCTTCGGGAAAGCCACGTTCCAGACAAGCTCGACCTTGGATATGGGGCTCTCGCCCGACACCTCGACGAACACTTCGCGACGCATGCAGCGGCATGGAGACAGCTTCACGCGCTTGGCGGAATCAGCCGCGCCGTCCACAAGGATCGCATCGGGCTTGAGCAGGTCGAAGGACGGCATCTCCGCGCCGTCCGAAAGCGCAGCCATGCCCGCTGCTGCCGCCGCGACAAGAATTGTCTTCATTTTCATGGCACTCCCTCGTATAGCCTTGTATTGCCGTATTGTTACTATTATAGCATAATTCGCCGATTCACAGGGACGGTTTCGACGCCGTTGCCCCCTTCTGGAAACGCGAATCAACTCGCCCCCCACATTCAGCCGCAATTATGGTATAATCCACCCATGGACGTGAAACAGGCGGAAGGAGGGCCGCATGGCGATGACGACTAGGTTCGCTGCCGACGGACGCAAGGTGTCGCTTCTGGGCTACGGCTCGATGCGGCTCCCCACCGTTGACGGCGGACACGCCAACGGCTGGGCGAAGGAGGGATACTCTTCGTCCGGCATCGACCAGAAGCTACTCGACACGCAGATCAAGTACATGCTCGACCACGGTGTCAACTACTTCGACACCTCGCCAGCCTACTGCCGCGGCGAGTCGGAGGCGTGCCTCGGCCACGCCCTCGCGGCGAGCGGCTACGCACGCGGCGACTACATCGTGGCGACGAAGCTCTCCAACTTCGCGCCGCAGCAGTATCCGCTCGACCGCTGCAAGGAGATGTTCGAAAAGTCGCTGAAGTGCCTCAGGACGGACCACATCGACAACTACCTCCTCCACGCGATCGGCAACGGCGGCTTCGAGACCTTCTCCAAGCGCTACCTCGAGAACGGCGCGCTCGAATGGTGCGCGGGCCTGCGCGCGGCGCGGCGCATCCGCAACCTCGGCTTCTCCTACCACGGCGACCCAAAGGCGTTTGAGTGGTGCCTCGACCACCACGGCGAGTACAAGTGGGACTTCTGCCAGATCCAGATGAACTACGTCGATTGGCTCCACGCCAAGGAGGTGAACGACCGCAACCTAAACGCGAAGTACCTCTACGAGCGCCTGACCGAGCTGAAGATCCCAGTCGTCATAATGGAGCCCCTTCTCGGCGGACGCCTCGCGCGCTACAACTACGCTCTCGCAAAGGAGCTGACGCCGCTCGACCCGGAAGCCAGCCTCGCGAAATGGGCGCTTCGCTTCTGCGGAACGTTTCCGAACGTTATGACGATTCTCTCCGGGATGACGTTCACTGAGCACATCGAGGAGAACGTCGCCACCTGCTCGCCGCTAAAGCCATGCAGCGAGACGGAGCTCGCCGCGCTGGAGCGTGCCGCGCAGGCGCTACTAAGGCTCAACACCATCCCGTGCAACAGCTGCCAGTATTGCATGCCGTGCCCATATGGACTCGACATCCCGACAATCCTCACCTTCCGCAACGCGGTGCTTACGGCGAAGACGCAGCCGTCCGCGCTCGAGGTCCTCAAGATGTACGCGAAGGCCGTCCCGGAGGAGCTGCGCCGCGCCGACCACTGCACTGGCTGCGGGAGGTGCAGCTCGCACTGTCCGCAGTCCATCGACATTCCGAAGGAAATCGCAACGATCGACGCATGGATCGACGCGCTCAAGAACGAGGAGGCCGGACGATGAAAGCCAAGAAGGTTCTGAAGGCGATCGTCGCCGCCGCAATGCTCGCCGCCGTGACTGCCGCGTTCTTCGGCGCGCCGACGGGCCTCGCCTGCCGCATCCAGCCCGCCGCGACGGTCGCTTTTCTCGTCGTCCTCTTGCTGACGCCGATCGTCGGACGCCTCTTCTGCGAGTCGTTTTGTCCGCTCGGGACAATCCAGTCGCTCGCCAACTGGCTCTTCCACCCGAAGACGAAGGTGCGCCGCGTCTGCACGCGCCTCCCGGAGACAAAGGCGCAGCAGACAGTCCGCTGGACGATCCTCGCCGTCTCGGCCGTGCTGATTCTCACGGGCTTCGGCGCGGTCGGCTGGCTCCTCACGCCGTACTCAATCTACGGCAAGGCGCTCACGCTCTTCATCCCCGGCGTCGCAATCTTAGCGACGGTTGTCGTTCTGGCGGTGATTGGCAAGGGACGCATCTGGTGCAACTGGATATGCCCCGTTGGAACGCTCTTCAACATTCTCTCGAAAAAGAGCGTATGCGCGCACAAGGTCGGCCCCGGCTGCGCAAATTGCAGGGCGTGCTTTGGGAATGGGGAACGGGGAATGGGGAATGGGGTTAATCGCTCATGTCCCGCGTCTAACGTCTCGTGCCCCGCAACCGAACCACCCAACCACCCAACTGCCCTCACTCGCCGCGATACGCTCAAGGGCGTCGCGGTTCTTGCCGCGGCGAAGATCGCGCACAAGACCACTGACGGCGGATTCGAGCCCGTATCGCTTCCGGGAGTCCCCACGCGCCCCGCGCCCGTCCTGCCGCCTGGGGCGGTTGACCGCAAGGACTTCAACGTGAAGTGCGTCGCATGCGGGCTCTGCATCGCGAACTGCCGCGGCGGATGCCTCACGGCCTCGACGTCGCTCAAGCGCTTCGGGCAGCCGGAGATGGACTTCAGGCGCGGCTATTGTCTTGTCGGATGCGCTCAGCAGTGCGCAAAGGTCTGCCCCGCCGGCGCGATACGTCCGCTGGACGGCGTCGTGCGAAAGAACGTACATGTCGGCCACGCCATCTGGAAGCACGACCTCTGCATCCGCGAGACGGAGGGCGTGCCGTGTACCGCATGCTCCCGCAAGTGCCCCGTCGGGGCAATCCACATAGTCGAGGGCTTTCCTGTCGTTGACAAGGGCGCGTGCATAGGCTGCGGCGCATGCGAGCACGTCTGCCCGGCGCGTCCGATGCCCGCGATATTCGTCAAGGGCTGCGAGCGGCAGAGACTCGTAAGGCCGTTTGACGACGCGGAGCTTCTTGCCGAGATGAAGACGCTGGTCGAAAAAGGCGAGGCGGCATGCGTCGCGGCTCGGGACGGCGTGATTGTCGACAAGGCGTCCGGCAAGGGACTCAAGCCGCTCTTCGAGCTGCTCGCGTCCGGCAAGCTCGCCCATTCATTCGTCATTGACAAGGTGATTGGGCGCGCCGCCGCCGCAATCTGCATCGTCGGCAAGGCTAAGAAAGTCCATGCCTTGATGATGGGCGCGGACGCGCTGGCGCTACTGAAGACGCACGGCGTGGAAGCGAGCGCGGAGAAGACCGTTCCGAAGATTTTGAACCGCGACCTCTCCGACAGCTGTCCGATGGAGCAGACAATCGAAGGGATCGACGACCCCGCCGAAATGGTCAAGGCCCTGAAGTCGCGTCTTGGAATATGACAGCAAACCTGGAAAACATTGGGAGCAGAAGAATGACTCCAGGAAACAGAGGCAGGGGCCTTGCCCAACTGGCACTTGTCGGAGGCGAGTTCCTCCGCTACTGCGTCGTCGGCGGGATTGCATTTCTCGCCGACTTCGGAACGCTCGTCGCCGCGCAGGAGCTATTCCTGAAGGACTACCCCTTCGGCGTATATGTGGCGACGGTGCTTGGCTTTGTCGTCGGGCTCGCGGTCAACTACGCGCTCTCGCTATGCTTCGTGTTCACGCAGAAGAAGGACCGCGGCAAGGGGCGAAGCATTGGCGCGTTCATCGTGTTCGGCGTCATCGGGCTCGTCGGGCTCCT
>JAEEGK010022272.1_pt1 | contig 13326 bp, 10 predicted proteins | sample 8958771 | NCBI WGS metagenome assembly JAEEGK01 (sample SAMN16246547, study PRJNA631951) | gut metagenome | biome: gut microbiome; feature: rumen; material: SC-attached | host: Bos | place: Iran: Karaj | collected 2018-10 | reverse complement strand
ACGGCATCAACGCCGCAAACTCCGATCTTGACAGATACAGCTTCAGCTACAACCAGTACGGCGGTTATGTTGTTGTCAATGTAACGAACGGCGACGGAATTGACAGCAACGGTACGATCAATCTGTACGGCGGCACTCTTGAAGTGTACTCTCCGGCTCAGGGCGACGGCGATCCTCTTGACTCCGAAAGCGGAACGTATTTCAAAGGCGCGACCGTGCTTGCAGTTGGACATCTCGGAATGCAGCAGAGCTACAGCGCTACCACACCGTATGTGGTGTTTGGAAGCACGACCGGTAACATGGGCGGAAGAACAGGCGGCTTAGGCGGTACACAATCCAACCTCGTGACTGCTGGCAGTACGATCACGATTACCGACGCATCCGGCAACGTGCTCTACGCGGCGAAAGCAGTCCGCAACGCCAGCTACATCCTGTTTGCAAGCCCGAATCTCAATTCCGGTGCGGCATATACGCTGAAAAACGGCACCACTGCCGCGGCAACGTCAACGGCGGGGAATGCGTCCACCGGCGGAATGGAGATGGACGGTAATCAAGGTCAAATTCCCGGCAGCATGGGCGGTAATCAGGGTCAGATGCCCGGCAATATGGGCCGTGAACAGGGGATGACGCCCGGCAGTAACGGCAGCGGCGAACAGACTGAACAGCCCGGATATAATTCCGGAAACCAGGGGCAGATTCCTGAAAACGGTAACGATCAGGTACTGGATCCGGGAATGAACGGAAGACAGGGAAGAACTCAGAACGGAAGACAAAGCGGCGGTTTCCCGGAGCAGAACTCGGAGAGCAACGGAGAAATTCCTTCGCCTCCGAATATGAACGGCGATATGCCCGAACCGCCGGAAGGAGAGTTATCTCCCCAAATGCAGGAGAATGGAAACGACAAGGGCGCTCCGGTAGAGCCCGAGCAAAATGTGAGCTGGTTTCAGAAAATCATTAATGCGATACGCAATTTTGTAAGATCTATATTCAAATAAGGATGAACACCCGGATGATAAGTTGACAAATATCGTGATTTTCCCCGTCGTCGCCGGCGGGGAAAATGCATTTGGGCTTAACGATTCAAATTTGAAATCGACTAAGGCACTCAAGATTCAATCCGATCTTTTTTGATCACACACCTTCGTTACGGGGCTGAAATCAATGGTTTCAGCCCTGATTTTAGTTTAAAAGCATTGTTTAATGTGGTATAATCATCCCGACAAACTGGGATTTGTAAAGGTAGATAATATGGATATTGAAATAAAGAAAATGCAGACAGATGAAGAAAAGAAAGGAAAAGCTTTTGTGCATTGGCGTTCATGGCACACAGCGTATCCGGGGCTAGTAAACCGTGAATATCTTGATAATTTAACCCTGGAAAAGTGCGAAGAAATAGCCATTAAGTGGCCGGATAATATTTTGATAGCAAAAAATAAAGAACAAGTAATCGGGTTTATAGGATATGGTAAAAGCAAAGAGAATACAAATGCCGGAGAAATCTTTGCCTTGTACGTTCTGCCGGAGTATTGCGGGAAGGGCATCGGATCGAAATTGATGGAATCCGGACTTGATTTGCTTCGTATGTATCCTCAAGTCTATGTATGGCTTTTGAAGGAGAATAAAAAAGCTTTTCGCTTTTACAAAAAATGCGGGTTTATGCCTGACGGAAAAGAAAAGATGAGCGAATCCGTAGGAGCAGCAGGAATCAGAATGACTTTATACCGTTAAATTCCGGTTTGTCGAGATGATTCTTTTTCGCAACAACTGTTTCGGACTTGACTAATTTTAGCCAAGTCCGTTTTTTTACCTACAATATTACCGTTTCTTTTTTCGATGTTGATTGCTAAATCTGCGCAATCAACTCTTTCAGTTTAATAGTCGGCGGATTGAAGATATGCTTCTTTGTACAGACGAACCGAATCAGTTCACACTTGGATAACATTAATGTTCCCTTGATCATTATCTAATGACTTTTCTAATGAGTTTTAAAGTATCATACCAAAAAACAGCAATTAACAACAAAAACAAGTGGTTTCGGAATCCGTTCATTTTGTTGGAACTTAGTAACCAAGCTCAAATAATTATCGTATTAAAATCAACCAAATCAACACAAAAAGTTACACCAACTATACGTTTCGCGCAGCTTTTGCTTTTTGCCATTTTCAGCTCAAAAATGCAATTCTAATGAGTTTTCTAATGAGTTTCTAATGAGCTGCGTATATTTGCCTTTACGAGCGATCCCGGAGTTTCTTATTCAAAAATTGATTTCAGTTCCAAACGTTTCATTATATTGAAACGTTGACAAATACACTCATTGGGTGTATTATATTGCCGAGGTGTTTTTATGGACATTCGAGAAATGAGAAACAAGTTAGGTGATACGCAGACCGAGTTTGCGAAAAGGTACAATATTCCTTTCCGTACCATACAGAACTGGGAAACGGGACTTCGTAATCCGCCCGAATATATAATCAGTCTTTTGGAAGACCGCATACGTGAAGACCTTGTTAATCGTAAGACTGTATCGCTTCCGAAGTATGATCCGCGCAAGAAGGACTTGCCAAAGAGAAGCGATTATATAGGTTCTTTATCCTGGCTGAAGGCGGTGTATGAACGTGTCGGTGGTAACGTTGTTTTCGCATTGGACGAAGCACTGATGTGTCAGGGCAACTTCGGCGGAAGAAGCGACGAATATCTCGTTTGGGTTTACGGTGATGACAATATATCTGACTACAACGGTGTAGTGATACTTGGCAACAAAATCAGCCCGTTTTGTGTTGAGGAAAAGATAGGACTGCGGTTTACCGACTTTAACAGAACGTTATCTGATGCGCTTGCAAATGAGGCAATACTGGATATGCAGGGCATCACAGAGGCGGTCAGCCGATATTATTATTCAAACAACGAGAGTTTCAACGGACTATTCGTCGCGCCCGAATATCAGGATCGATTTGAGAGACTGGCAGGCGAGGCGATAAACTATTACAACAATTAGGAGGCTTCATATGAATATTACGGCGGAAGAAAAATTGATGTATGATGTGATGAAATCAATATATGACGATAGTTTGTTTTTAAAAAGAGAAATAACGCCTTTCAGCGTAATATATATCTGACGATGTGGAAAATATTTGCTGCGTAAATTAGAAAAAAACCAACCTTTTTCCTCTCATCCGTGTCTGAATATCGGAACGTTCCGAAATTCATGAAAGGAAGTGTGATATGTTCAAAGCCTACGATGACAAAACTCTTGTTATAATGACGCTTTCGGGCGAGCAGAGAGCTTACGAAGAGCTTGTCAAAAGGTATCAGAGCCGTGTGTTAGCCTCAGCAGGATCGGTTCTTAAATCGGTATACTTGGCCGAGGACGCTGCGCAGGATGCATTTATTGCCGCGTGGATGAAACTCGACACGCTTGCAGAACCCGATAAATTCTGCGGCTGGGTATGCCGGATAGCAATAAACCGCGCAAAAAACATGGCGATCCGCTACAGGCAGTGGACAAGTCTTGACGACGTGGAAAATACGCGCTTTGATATTGACGATTCCTCTTCTCCGGAGCGGGCTTTTATCGCCGCGGAGGAGAAGGAACAACTGCACAAGGCTTTGGCGGAGCTGCCGGAAAAGGTGCGGACTGTCATATATCTGCACTATTTTGAGGGTTTGTCCGTCGCAGAGATAGCGGACAGGATGAGAGAGCCTGTCGGGACCGTGAAATGGCGGTTGTCCGACGGAAGAAAAAGGTTGAGAGGAGAATTATCTGCAATGAATGAAAACGTAAACGATACATTGGTAGAAAAAGTAATGAAGAAGGTGGAGGAGCTTAAACTCTGGGCTTCCGTCTCCGACAAAAAAGATTTTGAAAAATCGTATAAGGAAGTTTTATCCGATGTCGAGGCGCTGCCGGAATCGGACGACAAATATCACGCGATGGCGGATGTGCTTCTGCGCGGCTTCTGGTGGCTTCCGGGAAAAAAGAACGACGAAATGCTTGCAAGGATAAAAGAAGCCGCGGAGCGCGGCGGAAACGACGAGGCCATCTCGTTTTTATACGCGAAGGAGGACGAAAAGCTGTCCGGCGACGCGAAGATAGAATTCATAATCGACAAGCAGATACCGTCGCTCGAAGGCAGGGATTTTCCTTTGACTCTGGGCAATGAATGGTACGCTTTGGGCGTCGAGTATTTCAAAAAAGGCGAGCGTGAAAACGGCTTTGCCGCGTTTGAAAAAGCGCTTGAAATACTGCCGAAAAGCAGCTCTCAGCACGCGCTCGCACAGGCGGCGGTAAAAATCGAAAAGACGGCGGAGAAAGAGGATTTCAAGGATAAAAACAAATACAGATATCAGTTCAACGCGACCTCGTTTTCTGTCGATCTTTCAAAAAAAGATCCCGTTTTCTCGGATGAGGGATTTTACAGCCAAAACGGCGTTTGGACGCCGAGCATCGTTTATAATATCGGCATATTGACAAGGATGCGCGACACAGACGGTTACATAGCATTTTCCGGCAAAGAGCCGGGATATACTTACGTAAGCAGCAGCGGCTCAAAGCTGACGCTTGTATCAAACGGCGAGACAGTAGAAACTCCCGCCGGTTCGTTTGATAACTGCGAGCTGTGGGAAACCGTTTCCTGCGAAGATTACAAAGGACAATATTACCGCTCGTGGATCAAGCGCGGCGTCGGCATCGTTATGCATAAGTATATAGTCGTTGACGAGGCGGAAACGGTGGTCTTATCTTCTTATAATGTCAAAGGCGAAGGCGTTTTTCCGATATCGAAGGGAAACGAATGGAGCTATGAGCGCTTGACCGACGTTCCGACCGTTGTAAGAAAGATAGATTTAAGAGTAACACACGCCTATGGCAAAAAAGCCGCGCTTTACGGTACGGAATTTGCCGAAAGACTGTATTACGACGAAAACTGCTTTTCCGATATGGCGTTCGCTGTACGCTCCGAGTATATTAACCGAGAGAAAGAGAAAGAGGTCATTTGCGACGTAAGAGATTACGTTAAAAAGCTGTCCTCGGCGGCAAAAACGAAAGCGGAAAAAGCGCACGCGCGTATCGCGTCCACCGTTATGAACCGTATAATGGACGAATCGACAATAACCGAAAACAGACAGTATAACAGTATATGGAACTTCTTTGACTATTACAGGATAGTAAACAAAAACGGCGATACGGTAATATCGCAAAATCGCGATTACGCCTTTGAATGGAAAGGCTGGGAAACCGGATGCGAGCCGCTTCTGATGAATTTCATATACGATATCTTATCCGAATGCACCGGCTGCGTCTGGTCCGAACAGTGGGTGGACGGATATACGGCGTCAAAGGAAAAATATAACTATGATGGCAATCCTCAGAAGCTGACCGTCAGTTGCAGGGACGTCGGTGAGGTCAAAGTATCCTGCGGTACGTTTGACAACTGCAGAAACGTTACCGTTGAAATAGACGGCTTCGATCAGGGACGAGCTTACAGAAACGGCAAAAAGGTATACTGTTTTGCAAAAGGTATTGGACTTATAAAAGCGGAATTCTATGATGATGACGAGTGCGTTTCATACGAGCTTACCTCATACAAAGGCGAGGGCGAGGGATATTTCCCGGTAAAGGATGGATTGATGCGCCATTACGATCTTATCACAGATTCACCTAAGTTTATAGGATACGCTGAGCATGAATTCGTGCAGGCGGAGGACGGAAATATTTACCTTTTCGGCGATCTGCGCGGCTCGGAAAAGCTTTCTGCGCCTGATAAGTATTACGAAACCATAGATGAAAAAAAGGCGTCTGAGCTTTGGGACGAGTGCAAATTTGACGAATACTATATTAGACAGGGTATAGTCAATCTCAATATTCAGATCCACGCGTTGTATGAAGCGAATCCTGTCAACTGGTTTGACGGACGTATGCCGGCTGCTCACAATATATTCTCAATGAAAGTTATGGAAAACTTCGGTGAGAACGGCGTGCTTCCGGAAATATGGTACGGCTGCTACGCATGGAAAAGTCTTATAGCTTCCGCCGCACTGTTCAGCCAAAGCAAGGACAACGAGGTAAAGAAAGCCGAGGCGAAAAAGTATTTTGAAATTGCTTTTGAATACTTAAAAAAGTGGTCGGATATCCCCGTCGGAACGGTGCTTCCCGTCGGCGATCCGTGGCTTTTCGGAAATATAAAAGCAAAGAAAGGCGGCGGCAGACTGATTTTGCCGGACGGTACGACGGAACGCCTCTATGATAAGGGCTTATTCATGGAAAGAAAAATGTCCGATGTGGTGAGCGCTCTGAAAAACTGGCACTGGTTTGATTTCGTAAAAAACGAGCCGTTCTTTGAAGAATATGTTAAGCGTGCGGAAAAATATCTGAAATAATGGCGCAAAGCAATATAGTGGCCGAAGTCATTATGGTATACGGTTTTATTGTCGCAGCGAATAATTGTTAAATAATCCAACGCCTTCGGGGAATACCTCGAAGGCTTTTTGCTTCAAAAGAGACTATATAATACGTATTTTCAAGAAGGAAAGTTGATCGTAAAATATAATACTAACGGTTTCTTCTCGACCTGGGAAGATATCAGGTCCAATCTTAAAACGGAAGATTTTAAAACAGAGTTCAATGATATGATCAATTTTCTTCTTTATCGATTGGAAGATGTGAGGTACAGGATGAACTGACACTCAAATCATGACGCGCAGCGACTATTCATGCTGAAGGCAATTCACGATGTGTAGCGTCAATTCATGCACGAGGTGCAATTCATACGCCGTCAGGCGCTGTGTTGCGAATTGTATCTTGCTTCCTTGTCCACGGGGCAATATAATCTAGTCGTAGCAAGTGAGAACCTGCGCTGCATGCAATAATAAGATCGATCGATACCGAAAAACAAACAACAAAGAAACAAAGGGACGAAATGGACATCGGAGGCCGGATAGCTGAACTGAGAAAGGAAATAGGGCTTACCCAGCAGGAACTGGCTGACAGGCTGTATGTGTCAAGGCAGCTGGTGAGCAAGTGGGAGAGCGGCGACCGCAGACCGGACTACAAAACGGTCGAAAAAATTGCCGAAGCGCTCGAAGCAAAGCCGGAAGAAATTGTCCGCGAGGAAGTCGTCATTCTTGAGGAATTGGCCGCCTGCGTGCCGGAAGAGGGAAAGAACGGAAACGATGGAAGACGGGGCATTGACCTGCCGGAACTGCTGAATGGCTTTCTGAAGACCCTTCCCGAGGCGGCCTGCGACATTTTCATCAGACGCTACCGGGCACACGAGACGCCGGAGGAGATTGGCGCCAGATACGGTGTGGGGGATAATTACGTCCGTTCGATCCTGGCGAGGACCCGCAAGAAGCTGAAGAAGTATCTTAAGGAGAAGCAAAATGGATAAAAATGATTTATATAACGCTTTTGACAAGATCGATCCCGCGCTGGTGACGAGGGCGGAGGAGGGCAATTGTTTTGCGGAGAAGAAGGCGAAACGGTCCTTCGCAGAAAAAGGGCGGGGAAGTATGATCATACCGCTTATCATTGTCCCGCTGGCGCTGATCGCGGCAATCACGGTGATATCCGTCACGTCATATAAAAACAGTAATAACCGCACGCCGAAAGACACCACTGTGATCGGACCCACGTCCGTGCCGTTGCCCGCGGAGACAGAGACTGATGCTCACGGAGCCACGCCAGATCCGACGACCGAATCTGCCACGTTGCCGGCAATGCCCATGGAAACGATGCCTTCAACGTACGTGCCGCCGGACAGCTCCCAGCTGCTTCCGGCAATTGACGCTTATATGAAAAACTCCGGATTCGCGGATGCTAAATATCCAGACTGCTTCGACACGCTGTCAGCGAAGCTATTCAACACGCTTTCAGCGGTGATTGACACCGAGGTCAAGTTCGAAAAGTACAATCAGGACGGTATTGAAACTCAATCGTTTTACGATGAGAACCATTACTTAAGCGCGACGAATAACAGCCGGTACTCTGTCAGAGATCTGACATATTCGGCGCATGTGGAACTAAGCGCATTGCCGCTGCCCTTTGAGATCGACTTCGGAGACTCTTTTAACGAGGTCATGGATAAAATGGGCGTGGCTTTTCCGGAAAACGCCGGGGACTCTTTTTCGATAAGCGCGAAGGCTGATAAGGACGCCTCCATTGAAACGTATGAGATCCATTTCTATCGTAATGATCAGACAAATCTCGGTGAGGGCGAGATATCGTTCGATGATCCGAGCCAGATCACGTATACGTTCATTCAAAAGAATAATGCTGGCCAGATCGTGCTGGAAAGAACAATGTGTTTTGGGTTTATGGGCGATGACCCTTCGCTGAGCAGTTTGACGGAGATCTACATGCAGGTGCGTGAAAATTACCAGGGCGATACGCAGACGCCGGACAATACCGATCACAGCGCGGAGCCTACTCCTACGTTGCCGCCCACTGCGCCGCCGTCAACGCCCACCGCATCTCCTGAGCCGCCAAGCGAGCAGAAAATGAAAGATATTGCCTACGAAGCCCTGTCTGCTGACTTTCCCGAATTTGCCCGCATACCGCAAGATCGCTTTTATGTTCATACGTTTGTCGGCAGCAGCGGCAACTGGGACGTGGATTATGATCTTATACTGGGCGGGCTGCGATTTACCGCAATAAACTATTCTTACTGCTATTATGCCGACCGCGATTTTTCCCGCTGCTTCGACCATTGCTACAAGGGAATATCATTTGATACGTTTAGCAATGACTTTACGGACGCGGAAATGGCGGAATTCAAAAAGCAGCTCACGGATCAGTTAAATGAGCAGCTCGTTGACCGAAATATAACTGTCCCGGACAATTATTTTGACGACCCTGAGCACATACGGATATACTGGACAATTATAGAAGATAGTGTTCTGTATCTGGGAGCGGAAACGGTAATAGAGACCGGCATAGCGGACGAATATGGCGACGGTCATGCGCACCTGTTCGCTAAGGTGAAGGTGCTCGACCTGAAGCCGTATTTAAGCGAATAAAGCAAATTGCCCTGGTTCTTTGATTAGCAGGAGAAAATCATGCTATTATAACTCTTAGTTGTGCCGTCGTAATGTTCGGGTCATTTCGCATTTCCGTGAGAATCCTGCTGCGACGCTCGTTCAGCGGATATTTATTCCCCATATTATTACCCAGCATGTTTTCTGAATTCTGGGGATTATGGATGCGTCGGAAGAAACAAAATAGGAAAAGTGTTTAATCAGCTACGAAAGACAAAAAACCGCGGTGACCGCTGAATAAAAGTATGATATGATATCCTCGAAAATTAAATCAGCGACGAACAGCCAAAAATGTACTTCGCCGCTGAAAAAAAAAGGATTTCTGGTTATTTGACCATCCGATCTTTTTTGATCACACACCGTCGTTACGGGGCTGAAATCAACGGTTTCAGCCCTGATTTCAGTTTAAAAGCATTGTTTAATGTGGTATAATCATCCCGACAAACTGGGATTTGCGGAGGAGCCATTAAGTGACTCAAAGTTCAAAAATGAAAGTTATGAAGGAACAATATTACCTGAATGGAGAATCATTGCCAACAATACCTGTGCCGCACGATTGCATCATCAAGAATGTTCGGCTGAAAAATCAGTGTATTGAGTTTGTTTTTGAAGATGACATATCCAATTATGATTCAATAAAACACTATAAGCCTGACGCCAAATCACTGATTATTAGGTATCATTTTGCTGATGACCCGAATGATTATTCAATTTACAGATGGATTAAGCCAAATCGGCTTCTGGCAAAGCTGTTTTCAAAGGACGGTCACTATAAGCGAATGAAAAACTGTTTCCTTACGGAACTTCCTGAAGACAATTATAGATTGGAATATTTGTATCATAACGTAGGATACTGTTCCATCATTACAAAGCTATTCTCAAATGGCTACATCGTTCTGGATGCAGATATTGATTATGTGGAGTTTGAATGGATATGCTAAGAAACTGCTAAAGGAGAATCTCTATATAACAGCGATGGCGCTGTAGCTTTTATGTTCAAAGCGACAATTCCAGTTTGTAGGGATCTCTAACTGAACAATTACATAATCATCGGCCTCGTTTCCTTCGGGATTCGGGGCCTTTTATTATGCCCAAAAATTAAGAAGGAGGAAGGAATTATGGCATTTTTTCAAAGTGCGGTCGGTGTTTTGCAGACGCTGGTCATTGCGCTCGGAGCCGGTCTCGCGGTCTGGGGCGGCATCAACCTGATGGAAGGCTACGGCCAGGACAACCCGGGAGCCAAGTCGCAGGGAATCAAGCAGCTTATCGCGGGAGGCGGAATCATCCTCATCGGCGTTCTTTTGGTCCCGTTGCTGTCGAACCTGCTGGGGTAAGGAGGTGACCGGCTATGATAGGAGGCTTGCTCCAATCGATCGCAGACTGGCTGAAGGCGCTCCTGATAGACGGCATCATGGGAAATCTGTCGACCATGTTCGATTCGGTGAATCAGGAGGTCGGTGTCATCGCGGCCGAGGTGGGAAAGACGCCGGCGGGTTTTAATCCCGGCGTCTTCTCTCTCATCAGAGGGATATCGGAAAGCGTGATCCTGCCGATTGCCGGGATCATATTGACATTTGTTTGCTGCTGGGAACTCATACAGATGCTGATCGAGCATAACAACATGGCGAACTTCGACATCGGGCTCATCTTCAAGTGGATCTTCAAGACGTTCATCGCCGTGACACTCGTATCGAACACCTTCAACATCACGATGGCGGTGTTTGACCTCGCACACAATGTCATTGCCAGCGCGGGAGGAATCATTCAGGGGAGCACTGCCATTCCGGCAGCCGATCTCGTTGCCCTGAGGGAAAGCCTGGAGGCAATGGAACTCGGGCCGCTCATCGGTCTCTTCTTTGAGATGTTCATTGTGAACATCACGATGGGGATCCTGACGATCTGCATCTTCATCGTGATCTACGGGCGAATGATCGAGATCTATCTGATGACGAGCCTTGCACCTATCCCGTTTGCGACGTTCGGAAACAGGGAACAGAGCCAGATCGGGCAGAATTACCTGAGATCGTTGTTTGCCCTCGGTTTCCAGGGGTTTCTCATCCTGGTCTGCGTGGCGATCTACGCAGTGCTCGTGCAGAACGTCGCGGTCACCAACGACATCTTCGGCTCGATCCTGGCGATCCTCGGCTACACCGTGCTGCTCTGCTTCACACTGTTCAAGACAGGTTCCCTCTCAAAGACCGTCTTCAGCGCTCATTAAGGAGGAAGTATGAATGCTTACGTACCGGTCCCCCGCGATCTCTCGCGGGTCAAGACCAAGATCTTTCTGAATCTCACGAAACGGCAGATCATTTGTTTCGGAGTGGCGGCGCTTCTCGGAGTGCCGTCTTTTTTTCTCTTAAAGGCGCATACGTCGGTCACTGTCGCCGTTATGGCGATGGTGGTCATCATGCTGCCGATGTTCTTTCTCGCTCTCTACGAGAAGAACGGATACCCGGCCGAAATCGTACTGAAACACTTCATCGTTTCACGGTTCATGCGATCGAAGGTCCGGCCGTACAGAACGGACAATTATTATGAGGCAATGCTTCGCAAGGAAAAAGCGGAAAAGGAGGTGGAAAGAATTGTTCGGGAAAGCAACAGACGGAAGAAAAACAAGCGAGATTACAAGCGACAGAAAAGAACGGTTCTTTAACGGCCTCATTCCGAAGAAGCAGAAGCTGACAGTTCCGAAGGGCCTGAATGCTAAGGAGCGGAAGCAAGTGAAGAAGATCCTGAAAGACGCGAATCCGGATACCTCGCGTCCTGAAACAGCCCAGCAGTCGATCCCGTTTGAAGAGATGATGAAGGATGGGATCTGCCGGGTGAAAGGCAATTACTACACGAAGACGATCGAGTTCCAGGACATCAACTACCAGCTCGCGGAAGACGCCGACAAGTCGGTGATCTTCGAGGAATGGTGCCGGTTCCTGAACTTCTTCGATTCGAGCATCCGCTTCGAACTGTCCTTCGTGAACCGCCATACGGATGAGGCAAGTTTTGAGAAGCAGATCACGATCCCATTAAAGGACGACGGTTTCGATGACGTCCGCGAGGAGTACAGTTCAATGCTCCGGACTCAGCTCAGGCAGGGAAACAGCGGTCTTACAAAGACGAAGTACCTGACCTTCGGGATCGAGGCGAAGGATCTGAAGGAAGCGAGATCAAGGCTCCGGCAGATCGAACTCGACATCATGAACAACTTCCGGCGTCTTGGGATCGCCGCCGAATCACTTGACGGCAAGGCAAGATTGAAGGCGCTGCACGGCATCTTCCACATGGGGGATGACGATCGGTTCTTCTTTGACTGGAAGGACCTTGTTCCGAGCGGGCTTTCCGTAAAGGACTATATCGCTCCGACTTCGTTCTCGTTTCCGTCCGGAAGGATGCTGAAGATGGGTCCTCTCTTCGGAGCCATGAGCTTTGTATCCATTACGGCGTCCGAGATGTCGGATAAATTTCTCCGGAAGCTCCTCGACATGGACTGCTCCGGAGTCATCTCCATGCACCTGCAGTCGGTGGATCAGGAGAAGGCGATCAAGATGGTGAAACACAAGATCACCGAGCTTGACCGCTCAAAGATCGAGGAACAGAAGAAAGCTGTCCGGGCAGGTTACGACATGGACATCATTCCGTCCGACCTCGCAACCTACGGAACGGATGCGAAGAAGTTCCTTCGGGATCTCCAGAGCCGGAACGAGCGGATGTTCAAGATCACATTTCTGGTCTTAAGCACCGGGAAAACGAAGCGGGAGCTTGAAGCCAACGTCTTCCGCGCGTCCGGCATCGCCCAGCAGGACAACTGCAACCTCCGCCGGCTGGATTATCAGCAGGAACAGGGATTAATGAGCGTCCTGCCGCTTGGGCTGAACGAGATCCTGATCGACCGTGACCTCACGACGAGTTCCACTGCGATCTTCATTCCGTTCACCACACAGGAACTCTTCCAGACCGGCGGCGAATCGCTGTATTACGGATTGAACGCGCTGTCCTCGAACCTCATCATGGCGGACCGTAAGAAACTGAAGAACCCGAACGGCCTGATCCTCGGCACGCCGGGCTCCGGCAAGTCGTTCGCCGCGAAGCGTGAGATCACGAACACCTTCATCGCTACCGATGACGACATCATCATCTGCGATCCGGAGGCGGAGTACTCCCCTCTTGTGGAAACTCTGAAAGGACAGGTCATCAAGATCAGCCCGTCGAGTACGCAGTATATCAATCCCATGGACATCAACCTGAACTATTCGGAGGAGGATAACCCCATTGCTTTGAAGGCAGATTTTGTTCTATCTCTCT
>JAEEGK010022269.1_pt1 | contig 13326 bp, 10 predicted proteins | sample 8958771 | NCBI WGS metagenome assembly JAEEGK01 (sample SAMN16246547, study PRJNA631951) | gut metagenome | biome: gut microbiome; feature: rumen; material: SC-attached | host: Bos | place: Iran: Karaj | collected 2018-10 | reverse complement strand
TTTCTCATGGGATATATAGAACAAAACCTCGTTGCTGACGAGCGAATCATTTTTAAAGGAGAAATCCACTGGATGCGCTATGCTCGTCCTATCCTCATCATTTTCCTGGGTGTTCTTGCCCTTTATTGGAATATGTGGGCAGTAATCGCTGGAGTGATACTGATGCTTATTGGTATCTTCCAAATCGCCTATATTTATTTTGGTCTCAGTTATGCTGTCACCAACAAACGCATCATCCTCAAGAAAGGAATTCTGAATGTGGAAGCACTCGAAATCATCCTCACCAAAGTGGAAGGTGTGCATATCGAGCAAAGTTTCTTGGGAAGATTGTTGAACTATGGAACGGTAGTCGTTACCACGGGCGAAGTCATCAACCGCTTCGAATATCTTGCCTATCCTGCGCAGTTCAGCAACAGTGTTCACGAAGTGGTGCAGAGTTTGGACACCGAAGACCCTACTCGCCTCTCGCAATTGCAAACAAACAGCAAGAGTGCCAAACTTCCTCACAAGGGTTGCCTCATTATCTTAATCATCATTGCCTTGGCAATCGTCATCGCCAAGAACATCTTGGTTTATCAATACATCGACCAACCACGTCAGGAACAAAATGATTCCATTCAAAATAATAAAATCGAGGGTTTGGATGAATTTACAGAAAACAACTAAGATGAAACAACAAGTACTCATTCTTTTAAAGTGAACCCCAGAAGTTGGACAAAAACTTCTGGGGTTCTCTTCATTTACTGAAGGTGGGTTTTATAAATGATGTCGGATTGATTTTTGAACTCACCTTAACAATTATTACAAAGCTACCTTGAAAACTCGACTACCGACTTTCACAACATAAAGCTCTTCTGAAGCTACCTGAATACTGGTTGAGCCATAAGCAGAAGGAACATTGCCGACAAGCTTGCCATCAACAGTATAGACAAAAACATCTGAAGGCTCATCTATATTCTTGATTTGAATTTCACCGTTATACCCCATCACCTTCAGCTCATTGAGCGACATGGATTTCACTGATAAGTTGGTTTCAAATGAAATGGAAAGCACCGACTCACCTTTTATCTCAGGAGTGGTGTAATAACCATTCACCACTTCGTCTGTCACATCAACTCCATTGAAAGTAACCGTATTCACTTTGTTTTCACCCAAAGAGCCAATGAAAATGGTATGTCTTGCGTCTGCTTTGACTGCTTGGCGAGTATAACCTGTCGTACCTTGTTTCACAGTGAGGTTAGCATACTTGCTGAATACTACATTCATTTGAGAATTGTCAGGAATAACAGCTTTCAAAGTGTTATTCTCAACCAAAGAAATCAAATCTACGCCATTCAGTGTTACTTCATCTAATTTGCAATTCTCCCTTGGTATGAACACAAAAGTGCTCTCTTCATTATCCTTTAACTCCACTTCAGCTATCTTATTCGTAATGACTGTTTCATCATTGACAAGCACACTGCCCTTCTTGTTACAAGACATAGTAAACGCTATAGCTGGTATTTCCTCTATCTTTTTGATACGATTCCAATCTACTGTTATCCTATAAAAGTTCGACAAGCCCTTTGGAACATACAAAGTGGCATTGTCACAACCAGAGAAAGCTCCCACTCCCGTCGCAAATACATCTGTTATATAAGAAGTAATGGATGTCAAGCCACTACAACCAGAGAATGCTTCAGACCTGATGGTCGTCACGCTGGAAGGAATCTCGATGGATGTCAAGCCACTACATCCCCTGAACACATATGTCTCGATGCTGGTAACGCTGTTAGGAATCTCGATGGATGTCAAACCACTACAACCAGAGAACGCATAATCCCCGATACTGGTAACGCTGTTAGGAATCTCGATGGATGTCAAGCCACTACAATCATAGAATGCATAAATCCCGATGCTGGTAACGCTGTTAGGAATAACGAAGGATGTCAAGCTACTACAATCAAAGAACGCAAAATTCCCGATGCTCGTCACGCTGGAAGGAATTTTTGTATTCTTAAATCCTGCTAACAAAGTATTTGAAGCTGTCTCAATAATAGCATTGCAATTATTTCGGGAATCATAAACAGAATTACCTGATTCTACAACAATGGATGTCAAGCCACTACAACCAGAGAATGCTTTCAACCCGATGCTGGTAACGCTGTTAGGAATAACGAAGGATGTCAAGCCACTACAACCAGAGAATGCATACATCCCGATGCTGGTAACGCTGTTAGGAATAACGACGGATGTCAAACCACTACAATCATAGAACACAAAATCCTCGATGCTGGTAACGCTGTTAGGAATCTCGATGGATGTCAAGCCACTACAACCAGAGAATGCAGAAACCCCGATGTTCGTCACGCTGTTAGGAATAACGACGGATGTCAAGCCACTACAACCATAGAATGCTACGTTTCCTATACTGGTAACACCCTCCCCAAGGATATATTTTGTCACTTGACTTCCAAATATATTCCCGATATTTGATTCGGCAGAATAAGAAAGAGAAAGTATAGCATTGCTATTGATTGTGACCGTGGCTAAATGAATACAACCTAAGAACGGTTGATACCCGATACTTGTCACACTGGAAGGAATCTCGATGGATGTCAAGTCACGACAATTAGAGAACGCATATTTCCCGATTCTTGTCACACTAAAAGGAATGGTAATGGATGTTAAACTACTACAATGAGAAAAAGCATATTCCCTAATACACGTCACTTGATAATGAGTTCCTATTCCACCACTCTCTGACCACACCTCGTTGAGGTCAATAGAACCCTTTGTGTTTTTTTCAATGGCACTTTCCCACTCTCCTTTATAAATCTCAATATTCGTGCCATTAATGGTTCCATTGATTCTAACCCAGGAAACTATTCCATCCTCAGCTGTGACTTTCACGTATGCCGAACCAGCCCATGCAGAACTAACCGATAGCATCAACATTGCCATCGTAACCAAAAGATATAAATTAATTCGTTTCATACTATTAAATATTTATTGATTTATAATTTCCTCAAAGATAAAACATTGCAAAGATAAAGAAAAGAGAGAAAAGAAAAAAGAAATGAGTCTTTTTTTTCCAAAAAGCTGAAAAAGGCTTAGCAATGAATAAAAAGTTTTCGGAAAGAAATAATCATATCAAGTTAGCTCGGTTTTGGTGAAACGCGTTAGGGGATTGTCAGATTCGCATGTGGGGATTGACTGAACTTCTCCTTTGATTCAAATAAATGCCCGAGGGCTCGCTTAATCGATAGCGAGCCCTCGCTTGCAAAACACTGAGGGCTCAGTTTTTCAGTAAAATCAAAGGAAAAGTTCAGTAAAACCAAAGGAGAAATCCAGCACAATCAAAGGAGAGCTCCAGCAAAATCGAAGGAGAATGCCATCACTCTTTAAATGAAATCATTGCTTTCGTTTTCGTTATCGTTTTCGTCGAACGGGAAAACTGTCCTTCAGACTTCTGCAATCATTGCAGTTTGAAACTGATAGGCAGTGTAAAGGTGGTTTCTATCCGTTGCCCGTTCTGACGACCAGGTTCCCATCGTGGCATGTTGCGAACGACATGGATGGTAAGGTTTGCGGTACCGAAGTGAGCGGTACCCACGTTGCCATGTCTGCCACGCATGGCAAGGTCTATGGCAAGGCACGACTCGTTTATGCGGGCTATTCCACTCATGTGTGGAACGTAGAAATTGTGGGAGAGGACGGCACGGTGCTTTCCGTGGAGCGCGTCACCAATCGCATCCTGTGGTCGAAAAAGGAAACCCACAACCTGACCACCAACTGACGACAGTGTTCAAAATGAATAATCTGCAAAGATTTTTGTTGCAAAAAGAAGATAGATTTGAACTAAATGTTATATCTTTGCAGATAACAAAATATTACCTGTCCTTTTAATTTTTACTTTTCTAATGGGTTATATAGAACAAAACCTCGTTGCTGACGAGCGAATCATTTTTAAAGGAGAAATCCACTGGATGCGCTATGCTCGTCCTATCCTCATCATTTTCCTGGGTGTTCTTGCCCTTTATTGGAATCTTTGGGCAGTAATCGCTGGAGTGATACTGATGCTCATTGGTATCATCCAAATCGCCTATATTTATTTTGGCTTGAGTTATGCTGTCACCAACAAACGCATCATCCTCAAGAAAGGAATCTTGAATGTGGAAGCACTCGAAATCATCCTCACCAAAGTGGAAGGTGTGCATATCGAGCAAAGTTTCTTGGGACGATTGTTGAACTATGGAACGGTCGTTGTTACCACGGGCGAAGTTATCAACCGCTTCGAATATGTGGCCTATCCTGCCCAATTTAGCAACAGCGTTCACGAAGTGGTGCAGAGTTTGGACACCGAAGACCCTACACGCCTCTCGCAATTGCAAACAAACAGCAAGAGTGCCAAACTTCCTCACAAGGGTTGCCTCATTATCTTAATCATCATTGCCTTGGCAATTGTCATCGCTAAGAATATCTTGGTTTATCAATACATCGACCAACCACGTCAGGAGCAAAACGATTCCATCCAAAACAACAAAATCGAGGGTTTGGATGAATTTACAGAAAACAATTAAGGCGAAACAACAAGTATAATTAATAAAATGGCCCCCAGAAGTTAAACAGAATACTTCTGGGGGCCACTTCATGTTTACCTTTATTTAGTGCTATGCAACCTCGCTCATTTCATAAAGATGTTCGGGTGCAATGTCTATTGTGCCGTCGAGCCAGCAGATAGTCCAACCATCAAGGTCGAAATGATTGAAAACCTCTTTGTCGCGCAGAGGGGCAAAGAGTTTGTACTTTTCAATAAGTGGCAGACAGTCGAAGATTCGCTGGCTTCCATCGTTGAAAGTTAGGTGCAGCCGGTAGTCATCAAGTGGATGTGCGGCAGTGACCCATTTCAGTTCATTCTTCTGTTCCATACGCTAATTTCGTGTCATGCCAGTTTAAAATGGATGTGGCAAATATACAACAATATCTCGAAAAGTTAATATTTATAGATGGTAAAAATGCAAAAAGGCGGGCGAAGATGCTCGAAATGTCACCTTCGCACGCCTATGTTTGTTGCAATAATACACAGAATGTGTTGAAATCCAAATGCTTAGAATGGTAGGTCGTCGGTGTTGTCGCCTTCCGTGAAATCCACGGGAGCTTGCGTTGCTGCAGGTTGGGTTGGAGCTGCCATAGGAGCTGTACCCATTGGAGCTGCCGCTGGTGCTGTTCCTGCTGGCTGACCTGCGAATGCTTGTGCACCTGGCATCACGCCTGGTGCTGGCACTTCGCCTGGAGTGACGCGATCCACTCGCCAAGCACGAATGTCGTTGTACCAGCGTCCCTGATATTCGCGAGCGTTGATGTCGAAGAACACATTGATTTCTTCGCCTAACTGAATGTTCAATTGCTTGATTTTCTCCTCGCCAAACACGTTGAATACCATTCTGCGAGGGAACTGTTCGTGAGTTTCAATCACATAATCCTGTATCATCCAAGGATTTCCTGTTGTTTTTGCCAAACCGCTGCGTGCCTCAAGCACGGCAATTACTCTTCCTGCTAATTCCATATTGTTTTTTTGATTTAGTTTCGTTTGATGGATTTTGATGATGAATCTTCATACAACTATTCTTTCAAAAAAGGAAGGAGCGAAAAATCACTCCTTCATTTCTGATTTCTCCGCGAATATACGGCTTTTTTCTGGAAAACTCAAAATTCCGTTGGTTTTATTTCCTTTTTGTCGAAAGTTTTCCCTATCTTTGTAAACTGAATGTACATAAACCCTATGTGTATATGACATTGTGTTAAACAAAAAATCAAAAAAGAAAATATACTCATGAAATTCAACGTATCAAGCGCAACGCTCTGCAACCGTTTGCAGACCTTGAGTAGGGTTCTTGCCAGCAAGAATTCCATTCAGATTCTGGATTGCATCCTCTTTGAGCTTCAAGATGGCAAGCTCCGCCTCACGGCTTCCGATAGCGAGACCACACTGGTGTCCACACTCGATGTGGATGAGGCTGACAGTAATGGTATGTTCGCCATCAAGGCAGCGACCATCATCAATGGTTTGAAAGAAATATCCGACCAACCTATCACGTTGGATGTGAACCCAGAAACCCACGAAATCGTTATTTACTATCAGAACGGACGCAGCAGTTTTGTTGGACAGGGCGGTGAAGAATATCCATCGTATCCAAGCATCAGCGATAGTGCTCAGCAGTTGACGATTGATGCAAATGTGCTTCTCAACGGTATTTCTCGCGCCATCTTTGCAACAGCTGAAGATGAGATTCGCCCTGTGATGAATGGTGTCTTTTTCGACATCACGCCCGACAGTGTGACTTTCGTGGCAAGCGACGGACACAAACTCGTGCGCGACCGCTCTTTCACCACTCATTGCGAGCAACCTGCTTCTTTCATTCTGCCAAGGAAGCCTGCAAAGACCTTGAAGGACATCTTGGCAAAGGAAAATGGCGATGCCATCGTGAGGTTCGACGACCGCAATGCACGTGTTGAACTGGAGAACTACACGCTCAATTGCCGTCTCATCGAGGGTCGCTATCCTAACTACAATTCGGTGATTCCTCAGGACAACCCATTCCGCGTGTCGGTGGACCGTGTCACTCTCATCGGTGCGCTTCGTCGTGTGCTCGTCTTTGCCAGCACATCCACTTCGCTCGTGAAACTGCGTGTAGATCAGAATGACCTCACCGTTTCCACTCAGGACATCGACTTCTCCACTTCGGCTGAAGAGCACGTTCTCTGCGACTATAGCGGCACTGCCATGAGCATCGGTTTCAAGGGTCCTTTCCTCGTGGATATTCTCAACAGCATGTCGTCGCAGGATGTGGTGCTCGAACTGGCTGACCCAAGCCGTGCCGGTGTCATCGTGCCTGCTGAGCAGGAAGAGCAGGAAGACCTCCTCATGCTCCTCATGCCAATGATGCTGAATGAATAGAACGTTTAACGTTTAAAGTTTAACGTTTAACTTTTAACGTTTTTGCAAATTATTGATACTAATTGCGTTTAGCGTTTAAAGATTAACGACGTTGCCTTCTCGAAAATCTGTTTTTGTGCATAAAACTAAAACGAGGGAGGAGTGAATTCGTTAAACTTTAAACGCTAAACTTTAAACGAAATCATCAATGAAACTGAATCTTACGCGGCCACTTGTCTTCTTCGACATCGAATCCACGGGTCTCGATGTAAGCAAGGACTATATTGTGGAGCTTTGTTATATCAAGGTGTTGCCCAACGGCAACGAAGAAGCGAAAAACATGCGCCTGCGTCCTGTGAATTTCCGTGGCGAGACGGTTCACATTCCTGAAGTATCGACCGCCATTCATGGCATCACGGACGAGGACGTGAAAGACTGTCCGACTTTCAAGGAAATTGCCAACGAACTGATGGCATGTTTCAAGGACTGTGACTTTGCGGGCTTCAACAGCAATAAGTTCGACGTGCCGCTACTCGTGGAGGAATTCTTGCGTGCAGGCATCAATATCGACTTGACGAAATGCCGCTTCGTGGATGTGCAAAACATCTACCACAAAATGGAGCGTCGTACACTCTCTGCAGCTTATCGCTTCTATTGTGGCAAGGACCTCGAGAACGCACATTCGGCAGATGCCGACACGCGTGCCACGCTCGAAGTGCTAATGGCACAGCTCGACGCCTATCCCAATGACTTGCAGAACGATGTGAAGTTCCTCGCTGAGTTCTCTGCCATGAATCGCAACGTGGACTTTGCAGGACGTATGGTGTACGACGACAACGACGTGGAAATCATCAACTTCGGAAAATACAAGGGACAGGCTGCAAAGGATGTCTTTGCTCGCGACCCAGGCTATCTTTCGTGGGTGCTGCAAGGCGATTTCCCTCTCAACACCAAGCAGGTTTTTCAGCGTGTAGCACTGAAATACAAGAAGTTCTAAGGCTGAGTGTTCTTTGTTTAAAACTCCTCATTTACAATAAATACCGAGATTTATCGTTATTCTCATATAGTTTCGTAGTTAGTTTTTAACGTTTAACTCATAACTCAGAACTCTTCCACATGTTACAAGGAAAGAAAATAGTATTGGGTATCACGGGTAGTATTGCTGCCTACAAGGCGTGCTACATCATCCGTTTGCTGATTAAGGCAGGCGCAGAAGTGCAGGTGGTCATCACGCCAGCTGGCAAGGAATTCATCACGCCTATCACGCTTTCAGCACTGACCAGCAAACCCGTCATCAGCGAATTCTTCTCCCAGCGCGATGGCACTTGGCATTCCCATGTGTCGCTCGGTCTTTGGGCGGATGCCATGCTGATTGCTCCTGCCACGGCTTCCACCATCGGCAAGATGGCGAACGGCGTTGCCGACAACATGCTCATCACCACTTATCTTTCCATGAAGGCTCCAGTCTTCATCGCTCCAGCCATGGACCTCGACATGTATGCTCATCCTTCCACGCAGAAGAACTTGCAGACCCTCCAGAGCTATGGCAACCACATCATTGAGCCGGGCACAGGTTTCCTTGCCTCCCATCTCGAAGGCAAAGGTCGCATGGAAGAGCCTGAGAAGATTGTGCAGACGCTCGATGAGTTCTTCGAGAAGACTGATGCTGCCAATGCATCCCTTCGCAACAAGAAAATCCTCATCACCGCTGGTCCTACCTACGAGAAAATTGACCCTGTCCGTTTCATTGGCAACTATTCCTCGGGCAAGATGGGCATCGCCTTGGCAGAAGAGTGTGTGCGTCGTGGCGCCGAAGTAGAGCTTGTTCTCGGTCCTATTTCCAATCCTCAGCTCTTGGAATCCTTCGTTTTCAAGGCAAATCCTTCGCTACTCCACATCACTCATGTGGAATCCGCCAACGACATGTACGAAGCTTCCGTTCGTCTCTATCCATCGATGGATGCGGGCATTCTCTGTGCAGCAGTGGCTGATTTCACCCCCGAAACCCGTGCCGAGCAGAAAATCAAGCGCAAGGGTGACGACATGGTGCTCCACCTCAAGCCTACTCAGGACATAGCCAAGGCTTTAGGACAGATGAAACAAGCCCATCAGCAACTCGTAGGATTTGCCCTAGAAACCAACGACGAGGAAACGAATGCTGAAGGTAAGTTGAAGAAGAAAAACTTCGATTTCATCGTACTAAATTCCCTCAACGACAAAGGTGCAGGCTTCCGTACCGACACCAATAAAATCACTATCATCCGTGCCGACCTCACTCGTACGGAATACCCACTGAAGCCCAAGACAGAGGTAGCTGCCGACATCGTCGATACACTCTCCTCCCTCTTCCTGTCGTAGTTCTCCACTTTGTCAGGTGTGACGCTGCTGCGTCCTCTTCCCCCCTCAATCCTCCTTCAAAATGAAACGTATCCTTCCATATTTTCTCTCTTTCGCCTTTCTCGTTGCGTTTTCGGCTTCTTCCACCTTTGCTCAAGAACTGAACTGCAAGGTGAAGGTGATTCACACCCAAGTGCAGGGAACCAACACCAGTGTGTTCGAAACCTTGGAAACTGCCATCACCGAGTTCATGAACAATCGCACGTGGACCGAACTCCAGTTCAAGGAGCACGAACGCATCGACTGCACCATGAACCTCACCATCAAGGCGTGGGACCAGGCAACGGAGAGCTTCAAGGGCGAACTGCTGTTCCAGTTGTCGCGCCCCGTTTATAATTCTGCCTACAATTCTACCGTGTTCTCCATGAACGACAAGAATTTTAACTTCACCTATAAGGAGTTCGACCCATTGGAGTTCAATATCAACACGATGGACAGCAACCTCACGGCGATGCTTGCCTACTATGCCTATCTTTTCATCGGCATGGACCTCGACACCTTCTCTCCTCTCGGAGGCACAGAAGTGCTTCACACAGTCGAAACCATCGTGAACAATGCACAAACCATGTCGGAGGAAGGATGGAAGGCATTCGACGACAGCCGTAATCGTCATGGCATCATCAACGACTATATGGAATCCTCGCTTGAGGAGTTTCGTCAGTTGCAATACAAATACCATCGCCTTGGTCTTGATGAGATGTCAAACAATGTGGACCGTGGACGTGCCGCCATTGTGGAAAGTTTGGAGATGCTGAAAAATGCCCGTTCCAACAAGCCTCTTTCCGACCTTCCCGTCATCTTCACGGACTACAAGCGCGATGAAATCGTGAATATCTTCAAAGGGCATGGCACTCAAAAGGAGAAGGAAACAGTCTATAACATCGTTTCCAACATCAATGCCTCCCAAAACACGCAGTGGAAGAATATCCAGAAATAATGTTTATCGTTTAACGTTTAGCGTTTAACGTTTAACGAAGTTACTTGGAAACAGTAATCACAAAAAAGACTCAATATGAAAAAACTACTTGTTCTCATCATCATTCTTGCCGTGGCAATTCTGATGACTCAAACCGTGCCCGACAAGAAAGCACATAAGCGTGCCATGATGGAAGCCGTGAGTGAATACGTAGATGACAAGGCAGAGGAAAACGGTTTCCATTCCAATGTCATCACCAATATTGGCAAGAGCGTTGTGAATTTCGCAGTTGCCACCGCTATCGATGCTAAGTTGAAGGTACACAACTACTATCTTTTCAACACCACCTCTGTACGCCTGAAGGGTAAGGACAAACTCCTATCCGTCGGTGTTTTGGGTCACGTCTTCACCTTCGACAAGAAGATGCTGAGGGAAGCTCTGGAGGAAGGAGACGACCAAGAGGAATAAAAGGGTGAGAAGAATGAAGAATGAAAAATGAAGAATGAAGAATGTATTTTACCACCATCTGGATGGCATTATTGGCTACGCCGAGCTAAAGGTTCTTCATTCTTCATTCTTTATTCTTCATTTAACTTTCAGGAAGTCGTCGAAGTAACGGGAAATGTGCTCGTGCAGATGCACGCGGTCGGTACCCATCATGTTGTGGCCATCACCAGGATAGGTGAAGAGGTCGGGATGCGTTCCTGCATCGATGCAAGCACGGATGAACGATAGCGTGTGCTGAGGTACGCAGGTTGGGTCGTTGCCTCCATAGATAATAAGGAGTCGTCCTTTTAGTTGGTCAGCCTTGTTGAGGCAGGAAGACTTGGCATAGCCCTCTGGATTGGTTTGTGGCGTGTCCATGTAGCGCTCGCCATACATCACCTCGTAGTACTTCCAATCAATCACAGGACCGCCTGCTACACCCACTTTAAACACATCGGGGTAGGTTGTCATCAGACTGGTTGTCATGAATCCTCCGAAACTCCATCCGTGCACACCGAGGCGGTCTCCATCCACGTATGGGAGCGACTTCAGAAACTCCACACCTTTCATTTGGTCTTTCATCTCTTCCACACCCAATTGGCGGAAGGTGGCTTGTTCGAAATCGAGTCCACGATGCTCACTTCCTCGGTTGTCGAGACAGAACATCACGTAGCCGTTCTGTGCCATCCAAATGTCCCAACCACGCACACCCCAATGGCGCGAAGCATCAATGTTGTGCGCATGAGGACCACCATAGACATACACGATGGCAGGATATTTCTTCGAAGGGTCGAAGTTGGTAGGAAGCACCAAGCGATAGTAGAGGTCAGTCACACCATCAGCAGCCTTGATGGTTCCCACTTTCATTTCTGGCACGGCGAATTGTCCCCAAGGCTCTTGGATGTCATCGTATTCGTGGCGCAGGGAACCATTTGCAGCAATCACTTCGTAACGGCGTGCCACCTCTGGCGACGACCACGTGTCCATCATGTAGGTGCCATTGGCGTTAAGGCGTGGTGTGTGCCATCCCTCCTTGTCGCTGAGCAGCGTGCGCTTGCCTTTCATGTTCACGCTGTAGATGGCGCAACCAATTGGGTCTGCCTCATTGCTTGTGTAGATAATCGTTTTGTTCTTTTTATTGAATCCAGCCACGTCAATCACTTCAAACTTTCCTTTGGTGAGTTGACGCTCCAACTTTGCTTGCGTTCCTTTCAGGGAATAAAGATATATGTGGTTGTAGCCATCCTTGCGCGTCTGATAAATGAATCGGGAGGAATCCCAAGGCAGGAACTGAATAGGGTTGAGTGGCTCGAAATACTTGCTGTTGTGCTCCTCGAAGAGCGTGCCGAGCAACTTGCCTGTTGCAGCGTCGTAAGCATCGAGATGGCCGTGGTTTTGGTCACGATTCAGTTCGATGAGATAGAGCGTCTTGGCATCGGGACTCCAAGCGATATTCGTGAAATAGCAGTCGGTAGGGTCGCCTGTTTCCAAATAGATGGTCTTGCCCGTCTTTACGTTGTAGATGCCTACGCTCACCTGATGACTGGTCTCGCCAGCCATTGGGTATGGGTCGGGGTCGAGTTGCGCAGCCCGCGAAGGACTTTCTGCACCTGTGCGAACTGTGGCTTCAGGGATGGAGATGTTCACTTGCGGATAAGCACTCACCATCGACTGATCCATGCGATAGAACGCAAGGAGAGAGCCGTCGGGACTCCAGAAGGTGCCCTTACTGATGCCGAATTCATCGCGATGTACACTTTCGCCGTAGGTCAATGTCAGTGTGCCATCGGTGCTCACGGCAGCCGTCTTTCCTTCCGCGTTCGTCACGTAGAGATTGTGGTCTTTCACGAAAGCGAGATTCCTTGATTCCTCATTGAAATCACTGGCAGAGGCGGTGGTGTCGAGAGGCAGACTCCACACCACCTTCTTCTCTTTCCAATCCACGAGAAACAGATTGTAATAGTTGGAAAACAACACTTCCGTGCGCTCCGAAGGGAAGCTCACGCTGTAGAGGTGGCGCAATGTGCCTTGGTTGCCCAATGCCTCGTTGATGTCGCTGAGCGTGAAAAGCGTCTTGCCATCGTAGGCTTTCTTGTCGATGACCGACACCTTGTCGAGTTCCAAGTGCAGACATTCATCGCCCCACCAAGCCGTGTATTTTGATGGTGGCACGGAATTCAGATAGTAAGTCGAGCCTCCAGGGATGAGGTCTTCGAGCTTGAAGAGTTGTTTTGGACGGGCTTTGATGCCGTTTCTGTTTTGAGCCATAGAGAGGAAAGGAAAAGCCATCAGCACGATGACTGTAGCAAAAATTTTTCTGTTCATACGAGTAAAGCTATATTTTTCGCAAAAATACAATTTTTTAGTTGAAATGGAGATTTTTTTCACACGATTACTTGCCATCTATGAAAATTTTTATCTAATTTTGCCGTTAATCAATACCAAATATTTATCAAACACATTATTTCAGGTGGGTTCTATAAATTATGTCGGATTGATTTTTGAATTGATTTGATTGGATTTTTGTCAGTTTTTGAGGGCGCATAGCGAGCTATGTAACCGAGAAAAGTGGCAAAAAGACTTCAAATCAAACAAAAAGCAACCGAAA
>JAEEGK010022268.1_pt1 | contig 13326 bp, 13 predicted proteins | sample 8958771 | NCBI WGS metagenome assembly JAEEGK01 (sample SAMN16246547, study PRJNA631951) | gut metagenome | biome: gut microbiome; feature: rumen; material: SC-attached | host: Bos | place: Iran: Karaj | collected 2018-10 | reverse complement strand
GCGTTGCAGCAAGGCATGCCCGGACTGCAAGAAGAATACCCAGAATCTCCGCATTGTCGGCGATCGTGACGTGAGGTGCGATTATGCAAAGTGATAAGCCCATTGTTTTTTCTGCCAAGCGCATCAGTAAGGACTTCGGTGCCGGCAAGAACCTGAAGACTGCCGTTAAGGACGTTTCCTTTGACATCTACGACGAAGAATTCATCTCTATCGTGGGTGGTTCCGGTTGCGGTAAGTCCGTGCTCGCCAAGATCATGCTCGGCCTTTACCAGCCGACTCGCGGCCAGTTCCTCTATCGCGACAAGCCCATCAAGAACCTGAAGGACCACTGGAACGAAGTTCAGTCTGTGTTCCAGGACCCGTTCGGCTGCTTCAACCAGTTCTTCACCATCCGTAGCCAGCTCGAAGACGCTCTCAACATCTTGAAGGACAAGCCGTCCAAGGAAGAAGTCCGTCGCCGTGTTGACGAAGGTCTCATGGCCGTGAACGTGACGCCTGCCGATATCGAAGGCAAGTATCCGTTCGAACTCTCCGGTGGTCAGATGCAGCGTATGCTTCTCGCCCGTATCTTCGCGCTCCGTCCGAAGGTCCTTATCGCTGACGAAGCGACTTCCATGGTGGACGCCTGCGTCCGTGCAAACATCCTCGACTACCTTCGCAAGTTGAAAGACGAACTGAAGATGACCGTGGTGTTCGTGACCCACGATATCGGTCTTGCAAACTACGTTTCGGACCGTATCTTCATCATGCACGACGGTAAGATCGTGAACCAGGGTACTCCTGCTGAAGTGCTCGACAACACGAACGAACCGCATACGCTCCGCTTGCTCGACGACATCCCGGAAGTCCACAAGACCGAATGGATTAAGAACAGCCATCGTTCTAAAAAATAATCGCTGGTTGGGGCGCGCGCCGTCCCGACTATAGTGTCATCCTGAGCGTTGCCCGCTTGCGTCATCCTGAGCGTTGACCACTTGTGTCATCCTGAGCGAAGAGGCGAAGCCTCGTAGTCGAAGGATCCAGAGCATTACAAAGAAAAGCCGCAGCCTAACCGCTGCGGTTTTTTTATGCTTTGCAGCCGTGCCTGCTTAGAAACAAAGTCTCCTGTACAAAGAATGTTAAATAAAATATTACGTATTTATGCAAGATTTATAAACTCATGTGATATTTTGTTATTATTTTTATAACAACATCATTCCCAAAAGCATAGGAGGGCGGCAAATGCCTGACCACAATAATCATGGTTTCTCTTCAAATCACCGGCCTAATGGTAGTTCTCACAATAACAAGACGACAAAAGTAGATCCCAAAGACGCCAAAATCGATAGCTTGAATGATGTTATTAAACAACTTTCAATTCAAAATACTCAGTATTTTGACAGTATTGGAATGTTGAAGGATTCAAAAAAGACCCTTGAAAAGACCCTTGAAATGCAAGTGGGAGGGTTTAAAAAAAAAGAAAAAATGATGAATGAGACAAAGGATTCTTTGATTCGTGTAATTAATGATGTCAAATCTGAGCATTCTCCGGTTACATTTCTGACTTCGCCTTATGGATGTTCCATTATAATTGTGTTCATCCTTGCTTTGACGATTATTGCCCTCAAGAAGGGATTCTCGGTTTCCAAGGGTAACACGAGCATTTCTGTGGGCGACAAGAAATAACAGAATAACGTATTTGCAAAAAAACTCCAGCCATTTGGCTGGAGTTTTTAATTTCGCATTAATCACAGTGGACGTTTATGGTTGAACTTGGTCAAGACATAAACGCCATGTTTCAGGACTTATTTGTTCGTCCAGCGAATCGAAGCCTTGTGGTTGCCTTGACGAATGACCAACGTGTAGGCGCCGTTCGGGAGACCCTTGAGGTCGATGGCGTGATTACCTGCGCTGTAGATGTCGGAGACCTGCTTTACGCTGGCGCCGAGTGCATCGTAGATATCCACGTTCACAAGACCGCTATTCTTGGTGGTGAACTGGAGCGTCGAACCGTTCACTCTGGCCTGGAGGTTGTTTACGGCCTTGTGCATCGGCTTGATTGGGTCTTTATCACGGTTGACGTAGTTTGCGTATTCGATGACGTTTACCAGATTGTTCTCATCACCGATGATGAATGTCACTTCTTTGGTGAATTCTTTATAATTTGCAGTTTCTTCACCATGCGCCGTGACAACGATGATTGCGTTCTGATTGCCTGCGACAAATCCGTCGCCTTGTTTTGTCAGGTATTCTGATGTCGGCATTCCGTTATAAGTGTAGGTTATCTTGCCGCCGGTAATCAACTCATCCGGGAGGCCTGTTGTGGCTGTTGCGCCCAAGGCGATTCTCTGGTCCTTGAATTGGTTGGTGATACGAGCATCACCCTTGGCATAAGTGATTTCAAAGGTGTCCTGCATGACGCGGAAGCCGGTGACGGCAGGGGCCGATGCGACAATCTTTCCTGTGCCATAGGACTTGAAGTGCAACATCCAGACTTGCTGGCCCTTTTGCGTGTTGGAGCAAGAGGTCGTAGAGCATTTGGACTTCTTTACATCGACAACGCTTGGATCGAGAGCGGTGAGCGTGAACTTGCCGCCTTCGTTTGTCTTGTCATCCATGGTGAGCACGACGTCGTTCTTTCCATCTCCATCGTAATCGACGGTTCTACCGGACTTGGAGGAAAGTTTGCAAGTTCCCGAGTAGTTGCAGGTCATGTTTTCGAGGTTTGTAATGGTCTGGCCTGCAATTTGCTTGATGGTCACGACAGACTGGGAGCCGTCGTTGCCCGTGAAGATGGCGATACCGTAATCGTTGATGACGATGTCGCTACCCGAAGCGGTAGCCACTTTTTCGTTGCTGGAGGTATAAGTACAGCCGCTCTTGAGTGCGCCCGAAATTTTACCGTCGGTCTGCTTTGCGCTTGTTGCCTTGAAGGCGCAGCTGCCAGTGTTCTTGCCTTTGACGAGGGAGTCTGCCCAGGAACGTGCGTTCTTGGTGAGATAGCTCTTGATGAAGTTTCCTGATGTGGTGTAGGTAGCAGCATCGAGGGCTGCTGCCGTGATGAGGGAACGATCGCCTGCAAAAATGGCGGACTTTTCGCTCTTCTGGTCAACGTCGCTGGTCTGTTGACGCAAGCTCCAGTTGCAGTTCGGGATGTTGTTCTGGTCCATGAACGAGGTCCAGTCGCTGGAGGCGCTGGTGTTCGGTTCGCCATTACCATCGGCATTGGTCGTTCCCCATTCACTGATGAACACCGGATAACCGGAGCTAAGTGCACTGGAGGCGTTTCCACCGTAGCTGCCTCTGGAGTGGGTTGCTGCGTAGAAGTGCAAGACGTATGCAATATTCGGGGAACTGATTGGATCCCTTGCGCCTTGTTCCGGGTGCTGGGACCAGTTCGGCGTACCGACGATAATCAAGTTCTGCGTATTGGCTCGGATTGCAGGGACAACGCTGTTGGCGTACTTCTTGATGGCGCCCCAGTCGCCACCGCTACCGCTGACCGGTTCGTTGTAAATTTCGTAAATGATGTTCGGGACATCTTTGTACTTTAGGGAAATCTTGGAGAAGAAGTCCGTAGCCATGGATGTTTCCAAATGGGCTCGATGACTGTGCCAGTCGATAATGATATAGACATCGTTTTCGATAGCGGCCTGAACCATTCTATCGATGGTGGAGAGCTGGCCTGCTGCGGACTTCGTGTAAGAAACCTGATCGTCCAGTTTGTTCTTGGTGCCGCCATCGGAGTCGTAGTATTCGATACCCATGGCGTAACGGAACACGTCGATTTTGAGGTTGTCTACTGCCCATGAAATGACGGTCGGATTATAGTATGAAGCACCTGTAGCATCAGACCAGAAAAGGCTTACGCCACGGAGCATAACTTGGTTGTTGTTCTTTGCACCGATAATCTTGTTGCCACTAGTGTGGAGCGCTCCGTAATAAGATACGGGGCCAGCTTTCTTTGGAGTTGCCGTCGATGCATCGGCAGCAAAGGCCGATATCGCCGTGCATGCCAATAAGCTTGTCAGTAGCTTTGTCAATTTCATGAGTGTTTTCCTTTTGTTTTTGACAAAAATTATCTTATTAAGTCCAATATAGTAAGTAAAAGTGATTAATTTTTTGTTTACCGTTGAACACGGGCGCATTATTACTTAATGTAGTTATCTGTGTGTTGAAAGAAAATACCGGAATTGTAATAAAATGGTTGCTGCTTATAGTGTTGTGATGTAAAACACAGAAATTTTATAATTTGAATTTATATGTAACGCTAAATTGGTGGAAAAAGCCTTTTTTCGCCCGAAACTAAAGGCTTTCTTTGAATGTGTAAATTTTTTTTTCAAGGGCTTGCAGGTATAGCATTTTCTGCAAAAATAAAATATATTGTTGTGCAAATCACCCCAAATGGGTACAACCATTAAAAAAAGAGAGAGAATTATGAATAAGAAACTCACAATTGCATCGGCACTCCTCGTTGGCTCTGCTGCTTTTGCTTTTGAAGTGTGGAACGGTGCTGACCTTGTTGAACAGATCAATACCGGTCTCGGCAACAAAACTGAAACCGCCGGTTACTGGTTCGACTACGGTGACGATGGTGATGGTGGCGCTTCCAAGGTTACGTGGCCTGTTGATAAGGGTAATGATTATGACAAAAACTCCATGTCCCCGATTATCGAGCACTGCGGTGGTATCTGCGGTACGGCCGTTCTCGACAAGGGTACTTTGACCTACCAGCCGTTCGTCGGTATCGGCTTCAACGTTGTCGGTGAAACTTCTGCTGATGACAAGACTCCGGCCGCTGGCGATGCCTCCGCTTGGGGTGGCGTCTGCATTACCTATAAGTCCGAAACGGCTCCGTCTCTCGAACTCGGTCTCGGTGACGTCGTTGACCAGTCCATTAGTTATGCAAACCCGGCTGCATCTCTTCCGAAAGCTACCGCTGGCACCATGAAGGACCTCACATGGGCAGACTTCAAGCAACCGGCCTGGTACCATGGCGATACGAAGATGGATGGCGCTACCGCTTCCAAGCAGCTCGTCGCTATCAAGTTCAAGCTCCAGGCCGCTCCGGGTTCCTATGAATTCAATATCTGCGCTGTCGGCCCGAACGGCGGTGGCTGCCCGACTACATGCGGTGCTCCGGGTCCTCATGATGGTATCAAGGCTGTCCGTGGTGCTTCTGCTGCCAAGGCAATCCTTTCTGGCCGTACGCTCTCCTTTAAGGGTGTAAAGGATGGAACCGCCGAAGTCCTCGACATCCAGGGTCAGGTTGTTGCCAAGGGCGATGTTTCTTCGTCTCTTAGCCTCAAGTCTCTCGATGCCGGTATCTATATGGTCCGCGTTGTTGGCAAGTCCGTCAACTTCACCAACAAAATCGTGTTGAAGTAGTCTTGGATTCGCCGAAATCTTTACAGAAGGGCCGCGCAAGCGACCCTTTTCTTCTGTTGAATTTTTGAATATTTGCAAAAATCCGTTCGTGTTTGTGCTCACAAGTAAACGTGATTTTTGCTTGCAATCTTTCCTTAAAAGCTATATTTATATATATTACTTTGGCATTTATTAGCTCCCTTTAGGGGGACTTTTGAGAGGCATTTATGATTTGCAAAAAAATTCTGTTGCCGGTTTTGGTTGGCTCCGCCTTTTATTTGGGAGCCTGCGGTGGTGATGATTCCCCGAGCTCTCCGGTTGTTAATCCTACTCCTAGTTCCGTGGTGGTTCCTCTTCCGACCAGTTCTACAGTAGTTCCTCTTCCGACCAGTTCCGTTGTCGTTCCGCCTCCGGCGAGCTCCGCTTCTGTCCCGCCGCCTCCGACGCCTGTTAATTATGCGCCACTTGCAACTTCGGCAAATCCTGCTGTGGCAACAACGCAATACGCACTTTGGCAAAGCTACCATTTCGTCACCCAGGAAGCTGAAGCGGCGACTTACCCCTCTATTGCCGGGGAATTTGGCGAAGTGTTCACTGCGGCTTATGTGCCGGCGGGCCGTGTCGTATGGTCTAGCCAGTCGGGGTATTACAGGACTTCTTGCTCCGTGATGGATGCCGCTATTGCCGGTATGAAGTTACGCGCATGCACCGTGTCCGAAGGTATTGGCTATGGCATGCTCCTGGCTTACTTCAATAACGATTTCGATTCGTTCAATCGCATGTGGAACTACTCCCGTGCATTCAGGGCCTACAATAACGTGAAACTGATGCCGTGGATTACCAAGTCGTTCCACTGGGAACAAGTCGATAATTCCAGTGCGACTGACGCCGACGAAGATATCGCGACATCGTTGATCTTGATGTCCTTCAAGATGCTTGGTATGGGCAACACGGATGCGGCGAACCTCTATTTGGCAGACGCTCTCACGTTTGTGAACGCCATCTGGGAAAAGGAAGTGAACCCGACGACCTTGCTCATTTATTCGGGCGATCAGGATGCGTGGAAGGTCGGTAATCCGGCTTACAACTTGAGCTACTTCTCTCCGGTGGCCATCAAGCTCTTCGCTGCGGTGGATCCGAACCACAACTGGAAGGGTGTTCTCGATGCGATGTATGCCTACATGCAACTTGTGCAGTCCAAGGGAACGAGCGTGTTCCCGGATTGGAGCGATGCTACGGGTAATGCCATTGACCCGAACAACGGTTCTGCAAAGGACACTTACTGGCAGTTCAACAAGGAATCAGTACGTATTCCGTGGCGTATCGCATGGGATTACTACTGGTACCAGGATGCACGCGCAGGTGCCATCCTGAAGCAGCTGAATGACTTTATCTCAAAGAAGGCTAACGGAGATCCGAACAATATGGCCTTGGCTGTGAACTACTCCTGGAACTTGTCTGTGGGTGCCGATTACACCAAGAATAACGTTGTCTCTAGCCAGTGGTATGCAGCGTGGTGCGCAACGGGTATTGCCGGGAATGCGGCATGGCTCAACACTTGCACGACTGGCGTGAATGGCAAGACTCCTACGAATTCCTCTAGCAGCTACTTCTCCGACATTTTGCTCACGATGTATTCTGCATTGCTGAACGGCTTGTTCGTTCGCCCGGCCGGAATCTAATAATGTAAGGCAAGCGCCTCAAAAAAAATGTGTGACGAATAGTTGCGCGACTCCCGGAATTACTGGGAGTTTTTTTGTATATTCTAAACCATGAAAAAGAATACACTCTCTAAAGCTGTAAAATCAACGCTAGATAAGCAAGCCAAGGCAAAAGAAAAGAAACAGTATGTCGATTCGCTTCTTGCCGCGTCGAAAAATGATTCGGCGAACGCTCTCGTGGTGGAACCGAGTGCGGGCCTTGATAGCGCAGGTCTCGTTAGCGACTCGACGAGTGGAGAGGATGTTGTTGAAACGCCGCAGTTGCCGACTCCGGAACAGCTCGGGATTTCGATTACTACGGGGCATTCGGGCGACACGTTACAGGTGGCCGTGGGCGATACGGTTGAGTTCCCGGTAACGGTTTCGTGGAGCGCCAGCGGAGGCTCGATTCTTGTTTTGCCGATGAGCACGGCAAATGCGAAGGACCTTGTGCAAGTGGGCATGTCGCAGGAATCTAGCCGTATCGTAAAGGATGGCCATGAGGTAGCGCAGATTACGTTCAAGTACAAGATTGTCGCTAAAGAAGAGGGCATAACGGTTGTGCCTGCGATGCGGTTTGAAATTCCGACGCCGATGGGACAGTCGCTGTCATTGCGCACAGATCCTGTTCCGTTGTATGCGACTAGCCGTGTCGAAACGTTTACGACAGTACTGGTCATTTTCTTTGTCGTGTTCTGGATTGTTGTATTTATTTGGCGCCTGCGTCGCCGCGCTAAGGTAAAAGTGGCGCTTAATCAGGCGAAGGACACTCTGTATGCGATTCGCGAACATATGATGGTCTTGAAGCAGCGTGTGAACGTGGCAGACAGCCGTGAATGGCTATTGGAACTGGAAGGAATCTGCAAAGAATTCGTGGGCCTCCGTTTGGGGCGTGACGCGTCTGCGGTCAATCTGGACTACCTTGTGAAAGACGGCAAGCTCGAAGGCTGGGAGCATCTCGTCGATGAATTTGCCCATGCCCGCTACGGCGGCGGTAAACGCGACAGCTTCGAAAACAAGGAAACGTGGAAACTCGCGATGCAGCTTATGGGGCTGAAAGAAGACGATTAGGGTTTAGACGACAAATGCGTAAGGCGAGTGAAGCGTGACTGCTTGCAGGACCATTTCCGAGCCTAGCATTTGGTACTTGTACAAAGAACGGCTCTCTGAGCCTACAGACGAGAGAGGCGGCTTTGCCGCAGTGTTTAGTGGTTGGTAGGCCGTAAGGCCGTTAGGAACGTGTCACCCTGAGTGGAGAGGCGAAAGCCTCGAAGTCGAATGGGTCCAGTGATTTTATTATGCATTTATCCTGAAAATTCTGATAAGCGGATAGAATCAGCAGACGAAATGCTCTTGCATTTATCAGAAATATTTTAACTTTATAGAATGATTCGAAAGTTTTGTTCGCTTGTTTTTTGCGTTGTCGCCTTGCTTCTGCTTTTAGCGGGGTGTTCCAGCCATCCGCCTTCTGCCGCACAATTTATGAATGTGAAAGAGGCTAAAGATAAACAAGGTGAAACTCTTGTTGTTGGAGGTGTGCTGAGGACTGGCGATATTTATAACGGTCGTTATAAATTTGAAAATAGCTATATAAGTGCAGAAGGTGTTGGAAATTTAGATTTATCTTTTTTCTATCGATATAGTCACATAGTAATTGGTGCAAATATTGAGAATCTTTCTTTTAGAGCTATTACTGGTTGGCGAAGTCGATATACCGGCTTGCAGATTTGGGGCGGTGGCAGCATATCTCCGGTTGATCGGGAAAATTCTCCTATTTACGGTGGCTTAATGTTGATAGAAGAATATCCGATAAATGCAGATTTTAGAATTGGAGCTAGTGAGCATTTATCTCGAAATGGATATTTTGTAGATGAAAATTTAGGATGGGGTAGTACGTATTCTACAGGATTTTATAATGAATTTGGTATTGGAACATACTTAGCCTACAAGAATTTCTCCTTTGAATTCCGCTACGGTCGTGAAATTGGCGAACCGCGAAATCGCTTTTATTTTATGACGAATTACGCAGCTTTTAACTGATTGTAGCTATAATTTAGACGTATGATTATTGATAAGGAAAAAGCGAAATATCGTGCGGCGGGGCTGGATCTCTTCCGCGTTGTGGCTGCCGTGATGGTGCTGCTGTTCCATTGCCATATCCATCACGAAAACAGTTTTGGACCGCTGACGGGATTTGTTTCGATGGGTGCCGTGTTCATGACGGCGTTCTTTATGCTTTCGGGCTATGTGCTATTCTTGACGTACAAGGACAAGTCGCTTGTGCAGGCTCCGGCACTCAAGAACTTTTACTTGAAACGCGTTTTCGGAATTTTTCCTTTGTACTTGGTCGTGGCTATGTTGTACGTCGTGACGCTGGGGCAAGAATCATCGTTCCAGAATTTGGTGCTGTTGCCGATTGAAGTGCTTGGGCTGCAAAGTGTTTTTTCGACGCTGTTCCCAGTGAGCCATAATGGCGGGACTTGGTTTATCTCTTGCTTGCTGCTTGCGTACTTGGCGTTCCCGCTGATGCAAGAAGTCGTAAAGCAGATGTCAACTCGCACGAAGTGGATTGCGCTTGCGATTTGTATGGTGGTTTTATTCTGGTCGCCGCTTGTCGTGCATACATTCAAGACGGACAGCATTTATTCGAACCCGTTTTTTCGCGGGCTGGAATTTTTCATCGGGGTACTTTTGTGCTCGTTACCGATCCGCGCAGGAATCGCGAAAGCCCTTGCGACGTGGAAAGCCTTGCTTGTGGAAACGCTCCTTTTGGTGGCTGGAATTTCAGTTGCGGTTCGGCTGAATATTTTCGTGGGCAATTACATGCTTTACGACTGGATTGCTGTTCCGTTGTTTGCTTGCATGATTTTAACGCTGGCGGGTCTCAAGTCTCCACGGTTACAGGGGTCTTCTGTGCTGCGGTATGCAAGTGCGGCGAGCTATGCGTTTTTCTTGGCGCAGATATTCAATACTGAAATTGAAAACTGGCTGTTTGCAGTGTGCGGTATTCAAAACAACATATTGCAAATTATAATGTCGGTCGCGTTGTGCGCGGTTATGGCAATTGCGCTGCATGAACTTGTAGAAAAGCCCTGTGCGAAGGTGCTGAAAAAGAAATAATGAAACGTCGTCTATTGGATGGCTGTTTTTGCGAGAATGGTCGCTTGCTAGAGTTGCGAATTCTTTTTAATTAATGTATATTAAAAAGAAATGGCATGGTGAATATGAACCTATCTATAGACATACAGAATCAGATTCGAAAGTTTGCAAAGGATTGCTTTCTGAATAAGGTTATTCTGTTTGGTTCTCGAGCTCGCGGTACGAATCGTGAGCGTAGTGATGTTGATCTTGCTGTTTCGGGTTTTGACATTTATCGCTTTGAAGAACTTCTTGAAGAACAAGCAGATACTCTTTTGACCTTTGATGTTGTTAATTTAGATGAAATTATCTCAGATAAGTTAAGAGAATCTATTGCTAGGGAGGGAAAGCTTCTTTATGCAAAAGTTTGATAATTTTTTAAAGAGTTTCCGGGTGCTAAAAAATTCTAATAGAGAATTGGCTTCGTCTGATGAAATTTATAGGACCGGGGTCATAGGCCAGTTTAGCTTAACCTTTGAACTGCTGTGGAAAACTTTACAAGAGGTAATGCGTGCTCATGCTATAGCTGAAGCTGAAAATGGGTCTCCTCGTGAAATCCTTAGAGCAGGTTTTAAATTCAGTTTTTTGGATGATGAAGTAGTCTGGCTCTTGATGCTTCGTGATAGAAATTCTGCGTCCCATGTGTATGATGAAAAAGCCTTTAAAAATGTTCTTGCTCGTATTTATGAATCTTATATTGCTGAATTTGAAAAATTTTCGAATACGATGAAAGAAAAGATTCGTGAATTGGAAGAAAATCCTTCGTAGTTTTTATGCCGAGTTCTGAAAAGTTCCGTGATTACGTCTTGGCGCAGTTCAAGGGGGAGCTGCTTGAAGGCGGTTTCCGCGTGACCACCCGCAAGATGATGGGCGAGTATATCCTTTATGCTGACGGAAAAATCTTTGGCGGGATTTACGATGACCGCTTGCTTGTGAAGCCTGTGGCCGCGGCAAAGGCTATGCTCCCGGATGCGAAAAAGCAGTTGCCCTACGATGGCGCAAAGCCCATGTTACGCATCACCGACGAACAAATTACAGATAAAGGCTTGCTCGCACGTCTGCTCGACGCGATGCTCCCGGAACTGCCCGCTGCGAAGAAGAAATAGTGGAGACAAAACATGAACTCGGTAAAAAAATGGACTCAATGCATACTTCTATTAGTCTTGTCGATGTTGTTACAATGCTGTGCAAATAATGAGTCGCAAACAAAACGGAATTCATCGACTTCTACAAAAACTTGGTGGCCGGAATCTACTCAGGTTATTGCGAAATTTGAGGAGTTTAGGCAGGATAAGCTTGAAACCTTGCAGGATAGCTTAATCAAGTCCATGATTGATTCGATTTGTGCGGGTAATGATTTTATTCGGTTCTATGCAGAAGGAAGCGGATTTTCAAAAACGGAATTTTCTGTCAGGCTAGAAAAAGTGGTACGGGATTCTTCATGGTTTGTCCTGCGAAGAATTTTCTATGATCGGGACTATTCCCAATGGACGGGAAATATGAGCGATTTCTCGAAAAGGTCCTGGAAAAAAATGTTGGTGGATTCTATTGCCGATACGACGATGTATTTGAAAATGGAATCGGCTTTGGAATGCTTTGTACCGGAAACAACGACGGTGGAAAAATATATTGTAGTTGATTCGAATTTTGAGGGGATTGGTTATAAAAAAGATGGACGATGCATGGACGCTTCTGTTTCTGGGGGGTATTTTTGGGATTCTCCGGGATTGAGAAACCTGTATGCAGAACTGGAAAAATGGACTAGGGAAGATTATTTTAAACTGCATTTGCTGAAAGACGACAATGAGATTTACGCATGGTCTAAATTGAATGAAACTGTAAAATGTACCGTTCTTGACAGTGCATGGAAAAGTATGGATGATGTTAATCCTTTGGAGTTTAAAAAAGGTGAGCAAAGAGTGGCTTTTGATTTTTCAAAACGGAATCCGAACGATAGAATTTTGTGCGAATCAGAAGCCGGTTTTATCAGGAATATCTTGAATCTGAAGGATTGACTTTTCTGATGACTGGTTAAATTGCGGCGACGAAATGCTCTTGCATTTTTGTAGAATAAGCTATTTTATAACTAATGAAATGGTTGGCTTATTTAATTGTTTTGATTACTGCGTTGGTGATGGTGGGGTGCAGCGTTGCTATTATTCATCCACCATCAGCTGCGACATTTATGGAAAAGAGCGATGAAAATTTTGTGGCTGATGCTTCGGTGTCGGCATTTTTCGGAGATCTTGTTGATGATGAATCGCATGTTAATTATGTTGCCGATGGTGTTAAGGAAGTGGAAAGATCGGAAGGCTGGCATGATGAATGGTATTATAAAAACAAGGAATGGCCTATAGGGGCAAACTTTTCCATTCAGAGAAATAAAGGGTATTTCAAGTACGGCTTTGGTTTTGATTTTTTGACTCCCTATGTGCAGGTGGGCTTTGCCTCTGATTATTTCGGCGTGATGGGCTGGAGTAATTTATGGCTGTGGCAATTGGAAAAGGTGGCACACAAGTATTTTCAGTGGGGTGGAGGGGTGTCCATTATTGAACAGTTGCCAATCGGGGATAATTTCCGCATAGGCTTGACTCAGCATTTGTCTAGAAATGGGCGAGAAGCCAATACAGCACAACATGGGGCTATGGTTATTGGAAAGGGTCGGTCGGCTCCGGTCTTTTATGATGAAATTGGCTGCGGTGGATATATTTCATTTATACCGAATGAATCGTTAAGGGTTGGTATAGAATTTCGTTATGGAAGGGACTTGACGTATAAACGCAGGGAGTATAGTTCCTATCCGGTACAGTACGAAAAAATTTCAAATATGGACAGATTTTCTGTAACGGTAAGTATTATAAGTACGTCAGAGTCTATTGTTACTTCAAGCGAAAAACGAGAAAAAATGCAAAGGGAAACAAAGGCTGCGGAGGAAAGGCGGAAGGCGAGAGAGTTGCAATCCCTAGAAGAATATGAGGGGAGAGAAAATGAGTAACGCTCAAAATAGAAATCTTGTGCTGGGGTTGTTTTTGATGATTGCTTTTGTGCTTATGGGGTGCACGTCTCATGCTCCGTCGGCATCCAAGTTCATGAATGTGAAACCACACACATTTGCTATGGGCTTTGGGGGTGCTTTTGTTGC
>JAEEGK010022267.1_pt1 | contig 13327 bp, 18 predicted proteins | sample 8958771 | NCBI WGS metagenome assembly JAEEGK01 (sample SAMN16246547, study PRJNA631951) | gut metagenome | biome: gut microbiome; feature: rumen; material: SC-attached | host: Bos | place: Iran: Karaj | collected 2018-10 | reverse complement strand
GTTGAACACCTGACACATGGATTTGGTGACAGGGCTATTTTTGAGGATGTGTCTTTCAGGCTTTTAAAGGGAGAACACATTGGACTTATAGGCGCAAACGGTGAAGGCAAGTCAACCTTCATGAATATTATCACAAATAAGCTTATGCCCGATGAGGGAAAGATCGAGTGGGCTAAAAATGTTCGCGTCGGATATCTGGATCAGCATACCGTTCTTGAAAAGGGTATGTCCATTGAGACGGTTTTAAAGAGCGCTTTCGATTTTCTTTTTGATTTGGAAAAGCAGATGAACGAGATCTATGAAAGCCTCGGTGATGCAGATCCCGAAAAGATGGATGAACTTATGGAAGAGGCCGGTACTATTTCCGACCTTCTTACCATGCATGATTTTTATATGATCGATGCCAAGGTGGAGGAAGTGGCGCGAGCTCTTGGAATCTTTGATCTTGGCCTTGACAGGGATGTGACTGAGCTTTCGGGAGGTCAGAGAACCAAAGTGTTAATGGCGAAACTCCTTTTAGAAAAGCCTGACATCCTTCTTCTTGACGAGCCTACCAACTATTTGGATGCAGAGCACATCGAGTGGCTCAAGAGATTTTTGAATGAGTATGAGAATGCATTTATACTGATCTCTCATGACATTCCTTTCCTTAACAGCGTGGTCAATCTCATTTACCATATGGATAATAAAAAACTTGAGCGCTATGTGGGAGATTACGACAAATTTAAGGAAGTCTATGAGATGAAGAAGTCCCAGCTTGAGGCGGCTTACAACAAACAGCAGCAGGAGATCAGGGATCTTAAGGATTTTGTTGCAAGAAACAAGGCCAGAGTTGCCACAAGAAACATGGCAATGTCCCGCCAAAAGAAATTAGACAAGATGGATGTCATCGAGCTGGCGGCGGAAAAACCGAAGCCGGAATTTAATTTTAAGGAAGCCAGAACTCCCGGAAAGTATATTTTTCAGACAAAGGATCTTGTAATCGGATATGATGAGCCTCTTTCACGCCCCCTTAACCTTGAGATGGAGAGAGGAAGCAAGATCGTACTTACCGGTGCCAACGGTATCGGAAAGACAACTCTTTTAAAGAGTATTCTGGGACTTATCAATCCTCTTTCGGGAAGCGCAAAGCTTGGGGATTATCTTGAAATCGGATACTTTGAGCAGGAAATGGATCAGTCCGTTACAACCACCTGTATTGAAGAAATCTGGCAGACATTTCCGAGTTTTACCCAGTATGAGGTGAGGAGCGCTCTGGCAAAGTGCGGATTGACCACTAAGCATATCGAGAGCCGGGTAAAAGTATTATCGGGAGGAGAGCAGGCAAAGGTACGTCTATGCAAGCTTATAAATAGGCCTACCAATATCCTGCTCCTTGACGAGCCCACCAATCACCTCGATGTGGATGCAAAGGACGAGCTTAAGAGAGCGCTTAGGGAATATAGGGGCAGCATACTGATGGTTTGCCACGAGCCCGAGTTCTATGAAGGCCTTGCAACGGATGTATGGGATTGCTCGAAGTGGACCACGAAAGCAGTATAAAAAGAGTCAATGGGGCTGGAAGATTCAGAAAATGCACATAAGCTTCCTCAAGTCAGGATGCTTTTCAGAATGCTGACAAATATCCGATTCTCGAAACTTAAGAGCCTGGTTAGATTTGCAAAACAGATCGGTTCTTCAAACGCAAAGTATGCAAAGAAGCGGCATTTGGACGCTCTTATGGTCTGTGTTGATAAAGGACACCGGGGACAGGGAATCGCCTCAGAACTGGTGACATATGCCAAGAACATGTCGGATACAATGGGGATACCGCTTCTATTTGATACGGATATGAAAGAGTACGCAGAGATGTATAAGCATTTTGGATGTGAATTGTATAATACTGTAACCGCTGATAATGGTGTGACAAGATACAGCCTGTCTTATAAAAAATTACTTTTACAATAACGCTCCGGCAAAAAGATGAACTGAGGAAATTGAATTATTTCCGGTAAGTGAAGAATATTATAACAAGTAAGTGGCAAGAGATTATCTTTGAAAATAATCAACAAATTAAGGAAGCGGAAAATGGATCTTCAGAATAGAGTAAATGAGATATTGAAAATGGATATCGATGATAATGAACTTCTTGACTTTTCTCGTAGTGACTTGATTTATCGATTTCTTGTAGAAGAGTATGGTTGGAATGAAGTTCAGCAGTCATTATTTCAGGCATTAATTGATAAAAAAACAAAGGAAGATTATGTTACGATAGCGCAAACATTCTGGTATGCAATTTTGGATAATTTAGATATTGATCGAGATAAGGCTGTTGCATTAATAAACTATAGATGCAATCCATATGATTCGCCTTATGAAGACAATCTTGCATGGTCGATAACGTCAAAGCTGTACAGTCTTGATTATGCAAACTCGGAATACAATGCATTTCGCGACGAAAAAATAATCAATATCTTAAACGAGTGCTTTGATGGTCAAATACAATAATATTTAATCTCTAGGAAATTGAAGAGGTAATATTATCTTTTAATATAATTGGTTAAGCATATCGAAGTTTATGGAGAAGAAGGGAATAGTATATGGCCACGGATAAAATGTATCGGGAGATGAAAGACATAGCAAAGAGTAGGGGGATAAAGGCATCTCCCGAGCACGATTTATATAAGATGTGTGCTCCTAATTTTTTAAATGCATTTTACTTTGAAGTAGTGGATAAAAAAGCAAAGAAAATGAAGATGAATATCCATTATGAAGCTAAGTGCTCATATTTCGATGAACTTAAATTGTTTATAGTTGAACCGGATTCGACTGTTAAGCTCACTGATAAGATTCGAGCTAACAGTGTGATTCATTTCCGGTCCTTACTAAAAAAAGAGGTTATAGAATTTGATTTTGACGGACAGGATGAATCATATATAGAAATAGCTGAAAAGACGATTGAACATATTGAAAATTGGTACAAGTTATTTTTTGATGATGTTAAAAACAATTATGGAGACCTTGAGAACTTCTTTATTTCGAATCGTGATGAGTTTTTGATGCAGGCTGCTTTTGTATATATGAATCAGAAAAAATATGAGCTGGCTGAAGAGTGCATACGAAAACTTCCTCCGAAGCTTAATTCGTGTCGAACAATCACCCCCAAAACCAAAACGCAAGAGACCAGTCTGATTGAATCGAGTGCAGAAGTCTTTGGAGACTCATTTCTTCGGGATGATATGGACTGCATTATAGATTATGTTGCGGCTCGGAAAAAAGGATTGGAATGGACGCCGGAGAGAGCTCGTTATGGATTACTTAAAGAAGAACGAGATTGAGTATTGGCCACCACAAAGTGGTAGCATGTTATATCGGATTGATATACAAATTCAGGTTTGTCTGGATGAGGTCATACCCTTTTATGTCGCAATTATATTTTAATATTATTGGCTAAGATGGCTGGAGAATAGCAATATGAGTAGATTAAAAGAACTTCGCAATTATATCAATGAAGAATTGTATAAAATTGAAGACCTAAATGAGCGTTCTGCGGCGTTTATACATTTGTATGGTGTTTCGTTAGCTTCGACCATGATAGCTAAAAAGCGTGGTCTCAATCCTGAACTGATATCCATGGCTGCTATGCTACATGATCTGTACGCGTATAGATCGGGGTCGTATGAAGATCATGCTCATAAGGGAGCTGAGCTTGCAAGAGAAATCCTTGATAGGCTTAAGCTTACTACTGATGATGAAACAGAGATAATCTGTTCGGCAATTTATCATCATGATGATAAACTGGTCGAGGATGGACCGGTGGAAGAAGCATTGAAAGATGCGGATGTCATAAGTCATTGCCTACATGACACTTCAAAGGCGGTTAAGGAAAAAGAGCAGAAACGTTATGAGAAGCTCTGCATAGAATTTGGGATGATGTAGATATTATATTTTAAAATAATCGACTAATGGGAAATTGAATTTATGGAAATTTCTAAAATGGGAAAACTATATCAGGAGATAGCAGATAAAGTAGATAGTATGATTCCTGATGATTGGACTAAGGTATATCTTTATGGTGAAATATTGAATGATTCCAGAACGGTATACTTTTTTTATAATAGAGCATCAGATGGAAAAATAATCTATAGCCATGATATTCCGGCTGTTTATAAAGTTGACAAAAGGATATATCTTAAAGCCCTTCGTGAACTAAGTTTGATAGTAAATGAATTGCATACTGAATACGAAGATAATAACGAGAATTCATGGAAGAATATAACGTTTGTATTTGATAGAAACGGACAATTTGACATGAAATTTGGTTATGATGATTTTAGTCAGGGAGAGTATAACCTTACAGATTTAAAAATGATATGGATGTATGAAGTTTTAGGAACAGAGCCTGAAGAAGAAGTAGATAAACAAAAGCTTGAGATCTATAAAGAAAAAAACAAAAAACTTTTTTGGAAATAGGAGTTACAAATTCATTATCTTTAAAATTTTGCACTATTGCACAGTACTACGTATTTCAAAACATGATGTTCCATGAGGATGTAGCAAATGATAAAACTTACTAAATGGCAGAAAATCGTTGAACTAATAATGCTTGTGGTGATAGTCACTACCGGGGTATACAAGATTGTGTTTTCCGGTAATGATACCGGGGTGTCGGTTATCTTATTATTTGTGACGATTTTGCTTTTTGCTGTTCTGACAGTTGCTTCTTTGTTCCCCGCTACATGGAGGATGACGGATAGCGAAAAGAAAGAAATTGAAGATCCCCAAAAATATCAGGAGAAATATACAACGATATTTATTCTGATTAATGTGATACTTAGTGCCATAATGGTTTTGTTGTTGCTCTTCATTGGATAGAAACCATTTGAATTATCTTTTAATATCGTACACGGGTGAATGTAATGAGATTTTCATGTGACGAATGCTATGAAATGAGACAACCTTCTATCGGAAAATGCCCGGAATGTGGTCAGAATACAGTTATTTCTAAGGTGTCTGGCTGGAGCATGGTTTCTGAATGCACTAATTGTCATTGGGAAGTTGTTAGCGCAGGAGGTTTTCCTCAATCATGTGTGGTTGATGATGAACTTTATTCTATACGCATTGCAAAACCGGATAATAGTAATCAAATGATACAATTATCAAAGATATTGGTTTGTAATGTATTGGATTTAAAAAAAGAATTTGATTCAGGGGTTATTGAGCGGAAATTTAAGGTGTTGAAATGCATTGAAATGAATCACCTTATCAATAAATTAGGAATTGCATGCGAGATGGACCCTCAAATTCATCAGATCTATAAGAGAGCTTTGAACTGCGAATACAACAAATAATCAAATGATACAATTATCAACTACCAAGTAAACATTGGTTGATAGGAATAAGAAGATAAAGGCACTTTCTCGAATAGAGGAAGTGTCTTTTTTGTGTCGATTTTTCTGTAATTATTCAGTTTAGGAAATATTCATTAATAACGATATGGAATGAGCCGGAGACCTTCCGGCTCTTTCTGATATGTATATTGAGTGTCAGAACCGGTGAAGTGACTTGTTATCCGGAAAATGACGTATCGGTTATTTTACTTTAAATCTGCCGTCGAATCTTTCGTAAAATATTGCGTAAAAAAATACTAAGTATTATACTTACAATAGTACGCAAAATATTGGAAGGGAGGTATCATAATGGCGGTTATTAGTCCGGTTTCGGATTTGCGAAACTATAACACAGTATTGGATAAAGTTGAATATGGATCTCCTGTATATTTAACAGTTAACGGACGTGGAAAATATACTATTCGGGATATAGAAGAAGACGAAGAGATAGAAAAAACAAAAGCCATGCTTCGCCTTATGTGTGAGTTGAATAAGGGACGCCGTTCCGGAGAGGAAGAAGGCTATGTTTCTGCTGAAGATGTCAGGGAGCGCCTCCGGAATAAAAGTAAATGATAAAATATTCAATTGAGTATGCTCCTGAAGCGGTCAGAGACTTAGATAAAGTTTTTTCTGATGTTTTTGAGGCATCAAAGGATCTTGAGATTACTCATAAGTATATTGATGATTTGTTAGATGATGTGGAATCTTTGGTGAAGAGACCTAAAACAGGAACTCCTTTGTTTTATGATGACCTATTTACGGGATACTATTATATAAGGTTCAAGGAATATCTCGCCTTTTATAGAATTGATGATAAGAAAATGCTCGTGGATAGAATACTGTATAGAAAGTATGATTACCTTAGATTGCTTTTCAAATCCAATGAATCATAAGCTGGCATAATGGGCACTTTCCCTATATGGGAAGGTGCCTTCTATATATGATTGATCCGGATTTAATTCATTATAATTCGTGATAAAATAATTATGTTATTCACGATGACATCATACAGGAGGCACTTCATGAGCAGACTAAAATCCCTTCGCCAATACGTAGAATCCGAACTGAATAAGATGGAAGATCCAAACAAGAGGAACAGGCAAGATTTGACAGTCTTTGCAAAGAATTAATGCTTACCAAATAACTAAAAATGTGATCTGAAAAGGATTTAATACAATGACAGACTTAATGACGAAATTTATAGCAGAATACAAGCCCGGCAGTGATTTGGTTAAACCGGACAAGGAACTTCTTGATTTTGGCAAGAAGGTGCTTCCTCAGGATATATTGGATTTGTGGGAAGAATATGGCTTTGGAGAATATGGTAACGGATTTATAAAGGTTGTTGATCCCAGAGAGTATATGCATAGTCTGTACACCTGGCTCGGTAAGCAGGATTTCACCAAGGTTCCGATAATGGTATCTGCTTTTGGGGATATTTTCTATTTTAGAAGATTAAGTGATGCTGAAAATGATATCTCAATGCTGGATATTCACTACAGACGGATTGACGTATGTACATATTCATATCAGGAATTTTTTGAAAGCTATCTTTTTAATGAGGATGTAAAAGAAAAGATATTGAGGCGAGGTCTTTATGATCAGTCGGTAAATAAGCTCGGCCCGATTTCTTTTAAAGAATGTTTTTACTTCGTTCCTGCACTGGTTACAGGTGGAGCAGAGGATATTAAATATATTCAAAAAGGCGATGCCAATGTGCATCAGCATATGCTGTTTCAGTTGGGAATGAAATAATACTATTTGATAGATACAATCCACCTGCCCGGACGGACAGGATACGTTCAAAAGACTGATGGATATGTTGGAAATAGAGGAGCATTCGGATTATACATGTTTAGAATAAACATGAAAGGAATACGCAGTAAGCGTACTTCCATTAAAGTCAATGGTCGCAGAGTTCCTTTACTGATTCTTAAGCCGTTATCCGAAAAAGAGAACGCACCTGGAGTTATGTGGATCCATGGTGGCGGATATATGACCGGGGTGAAGGAAATGGCATATATAGGTCGTGCGGCAGATCTCGTAAGGAATCACGGAGCGGTAGTAATAGCACCGGGATATCATCTTTCCTTATTTCATCCCTATCCGACGGCTTTGAATGATTGTTACGCTGTCCTTTTGTATATTAAGGATCATGCCGAAAAATTGGGGATCAATTCTAACCAGATAATGGTTGGCGGAGAGAGTGCAGGCGGTGGACTGACTGCAGCTATCTGTATGCTGGCCAGAGATAAGGGAGAAGTGAATAGTGCTTTTCAGATGCCCCTGTATCCGATGATTGATAATTTCGATACGGACAGTTCCAGAGATAATCATGCGAAAGTATGGAATACAAGAAGAAATCATCAGGCATGGGCTGTATATCTGAGAAAGGATGCCAAAAAGGAAGTATCGCCGTATGCGGCCCCTTCAAGACAGACCGATTACTCCGGACTTCCGCCTGCATATACATTTGTGTGTACCGCAGAGCCTTTTTACTGCGAAACAGTGAAGTTTATAAATGATCTTAAAGCTGCCGGAGTAGAAGTGGAAATCGATGTTTATGAGGGGATGTATCATGCTTTTGATATGAACGAGCCCAAGCATCCTACGAGCAAAGACGCCATAAAGAATTTTAATGAACATTTTGAATATGCGAAGGAGCATTATTTCGCAGAGCAATGAAATATAAAAATAATACCAAGGCAAAATTTCTCAAACGTCCTAACCGTTTCATAGCTGAGGTGGAGATAGACGGACATAAGGAAATAGTCCATGTGAAAAATACGGGCAGGTGCAAGGAACTCTTGATACCCGGATGCGAAGTATGGCTTACGGAAGCCGGCACACCTGATCGTAAGACAAAGTATGATCTGATAGCCGTAAAGAAAGATAACGGTATTCTTTTCAACATAGACAGTCAGGCTCCTAATAAAGTTGTAAAAGAGTGGCTGGATGAGCAGGACTTTGATAAGGTAATACCGGAATACACATATGGTGATTCACGTATTGATTTCTATATGGAACGTAAAGATCAAAAGTACCTTATGGAAGTCAAGGGATGTACTTTGGAAGTTGACGGTATAGGTTATTTTCCGGATGCGCCTACCGAACGTGGAATTAAGCATATACATGAATTGATAAATGCCAAAAAGAAGGGCTTCCGGTCTATTTTGGCATTCGTGATACAGATGGATGGAGTCACGGAAGTAAGGGCTAATGTTGATACGCATCCCGAGTTCGGAACAGCACTTGATGATGCAATAAAGGCCGGCGTGGAAATATGGTTTCTTGCCTGTCATGTGGAACCGGATTCTTTGAAGATAATCGGAAAATCAGAGAAAGAATAGAGATTACAGAGACAGTTATGGGAATGCGTGATTTTGACAAAATAAAAAATTATGAAGAGTTTAAAAGATACAAATGGACCTGGACTGAACTGAAGGAAATCTGCAAGGATCATGGTCTTAAGTTTGTCGGTACCGAGAAAGAGCTCACCAGGGTCATTGAATCTTACTATAACGGAGTTGTGATACCTCCGCGCCGTACTTGGTACACCAATAAAGAGTTAAGCACATTCGTAAATGAAAACGCAGTGATGAATGGCCTCACGCTCAGCTTGTCGTTTGTATCGGTATTGATGTGCAGTATCGGAATCATCAATATGGCAAGAGGGTTAGATGATCCCCATTATGTCCTGTATTTGGCCTTTGGTATTCCGCTTTTAATAATGGCAATAATTTGTGTACAGGGGGATCGAACATTTGAAGTTTTTAAGAGTTATTTTCCAAAATGCGGAGATAAGAGTTTTACCAGAGAGCAGATAGATGAGCAGGCCAATTCGGAGGATTCGGAATATATAAGCAGTGCAGGGATTATTCTGGCCCCCGATATGTTGATCGGAACTACTCTCGGAGTTGCTGCTGTCGCATATGAAGATATTTCACATCTTCGGATAAAACAAACCTGGCACCAGGAACGTATCGGAGGGAGATACAGCAATAAATTCAGAGAATATTACACTTATAAGATCACTGTAATTACAAAAAACGGCAAGGCTGTTGGAATAGCTAAAACAACCGAAAATCCGGAGATAATTCTGGATAAGATATATCCCTACATTCTGAAGTATAATCCTGAAATGCAGCCGCCTGAATTAAAAAACAGTTTGATGGCTCCTGATAATAAGCCCAAGCAGGTAACAGAAGGCAAAGGTATAAAAACCGACGTAGATAAGGCATTAAACGAACAGCTCCTGACACGTATTACCGTAAACGAAGAAACCAAAAAGAGATTTATCAGATATAAACTGAGAGCGGCACTTGTACTTATTCCGATTTCTTTTGCGATAGCAGCCGGAGCAGCAGGCCTTCTTTTCCTGCTTTGGAGATTTCTGCATGTAGCCAGAGGAAGTGCTCCTTTGCTGATAGGAGTATTTTTCCCTGTATATGCGATTTATTTCTTCTTTAAAACCCTGATTTCAATCAAAAAAGGCGATATAGAGTTTTATTCGGGTGAAGTAGTCGGTAAGCACGAAAATGGCTACGCAATAAGAGGATTGAGGGATAATCTGGGATACATCGAGAAGATGAAACCTGAAATTGAGCCGTATATTGGTGACAGGATCATTATCGCAAGGCTCATGAATGAATACAGTCTGGTGGCAGAGAAGTCAAATAGGAGTGATATAGGATATGGAAAATAAAACAAATTCAATAAAGCTTTACCTTGAAGACGGCGAAGTAAAAGTACAGGGATCCATTAATCTGGGCTATATAGGCTTGTTTAAGGATTCACAGATTGATATGGATGGCGACCTGGATGAAATCAGAGAATGGGACATTGTTGAGGATAACCTTGATGAGGATTGCTCGGATGATGAACTTATTGAGTTCTTAAACGGCTATTATCAAAAATTCCTCGAGAAAATAGAAAAGAATATTGATAATATCAACGGTACGTTTTTGTTGCACGTCTTTACGGATATGGACAGCTGTGAAGCTAATTTCATGGTGGTCGACGGATTGTTTGATGAAACGAAACTTACGTACGGCAATGAAGAGGATATCGCCGAAATCTATAATCCTGTAAGGGATGGATTGAACAGCCTTTCCGAGTACCTTGAGACGCCCAATGACGGTACCATTCCCAAGGGACATATAGAAGGTTTGCTCAGATCGTTTTATCCGACTTTTAATTTTGATTATTTTATTGAGAATATCGAATCCGAATATATCGGATTGGGAGATGGAGAGATATCTTTCCAGTGTTCGGACAAGTTTGACAATGCAATTCTCTGCGGAGCATATGATGTTCTGGATGAGGATCTTGCATTCTCGGATTGGCATAATTTCTAACGGATACAATAAGTAAACGGTTATATATTTGAGTATAACTGCAGAAGCAGAAGGGCTTGAACCGGTCCGGCTGCTTCTTTTTTTGTAAAAAGGTATTGACTTAGCTGTACAGCAACTGTATATTAGCATATATACAGTAGATAAACAGTTGAAATGAGGTTCTGATGATCGCATTTAATGGAATAAATAAAAGACTTGGGAAATTTGAACTTAAGGATATTTCCTTTGACCTTCATGAAGGCTGTATATGCGGCTTGGTTGGAAGAAACGGTGCGGGAAAGACCACAATCCTTAACCTCATTCTCGGACTGATCAGACCGGATGCCGGTGAGTGTTTGATAGACGGAATGAAATACGATGGAAATGAAAAAGAGATAAGAAAGCTTCTCGGATGCGTGCTTGTAGATGAGCTTTTCATTCCCGGACTTTCACCTGAAGATAACGGAGAACATTTCGGAAGCTTTTATGAGGCATACGATAAAGAGGCATATACCAAATATCTTGAGATGTTTAAGATAGCAGGAAAAAAACATTTCAGAGAATTATCAAAAGGTCAGAAGTTGAAATGTCAGTTTGCTTTTGCACTTTCGATCAAACCCAAGTACTTAATACTTGATGAGCCGACAGCCAATTTTGATCCCGAATTCCGTGAAGATTTTTGGAGGCTGATAAAAGATTTCATTAATGACGGAAAGCACTCTGTATTGCTTGCTACTCACCTTACCGATGATCTGGACAGGATGGCAGATGAATTGATCTTCCTGGATGAAGGACAAACGGTATTTACGGGTGATATGGAACGATTCAGGGACCGTTACAGGATTTTGGCCGGAGAGATGTACAGGATCAAGAACCTGAATGATCGGTATGTACTCGGCGTTGAGGAGGCGAAATATTCCTCGAGGGCACTTGTTATAAACAACAGCTGTATAACTAAGGAACTCGTAAGTGTTCCGCCTACGATAGAAGATTTTATGTATTTATATTCGAAAGGCAAGAAGAAATGATCAGAAATCAATTACATGATTATATCTTTACCGGAAAGCATATACGTTTGAGTGAAACAAAAAGAAACGGCACACCTTTACTTCTCGGTGATTTAGCGTTATTTCCCCTGTGCTTTCAGCTTACGATAATCCTCAGAGGAATTCTCGGATATAAATTTGAATTGATAAGGGATACCATTTTGTTTCTGGGATTTTTCTTTATTTGGGTGTCACAGATAAAACACACGGTAAAGCTCGACAAAATGTATTATCTTTGCCCAATGGATTCGGATGAACGCGTTGCATATCTGAAAAATGCACTGATATTTCGCGGATGCCTGCATTCGATCGTTGTTGCGATAACTTGCCTGCTACTGTATTTTTTCTGCAGAGTAAATGCATTTGCAATCCTGTATATCCTGCTCGATGGGCTGTTGTTTAGTTTCCTCAATAACGTAAGAGATAATAAAAAAGACTTTATCCGTGCGGCTTTTTTGAAGCCGGCAATGTTTCTATCCGCATATTTACAGTTTGCTTTACCTTCTTCCGGATTTGAAAAAGATGATCTGTTCTTTATCATATGCTCCTTTGCATTTTTGCTCCTGGTCGAACTTCCGATGTTTGTATCTGTGAACAAGGCTGTCAGAAACGATATAGTAAGTATTGCTTCATGTGAGGAGGATCTGTACAGATGCTGACCATAAATATCATGCCTCAGGGCACACTTGCGATATACGAGCAGATAGTGAATCAGTTAAAGAACGCCATTGTAAGCGGAGAACTGAAAGCCGGTGAGGCTCTGCCATCCATCAGAAATCTTGCAGCCGATCTGTCGGTGAGTGTGATCACAACAAAGCGTGCTTACGAAGAACTTGAAAATGAAGGATTGATCAGATCCGTTGCGGGAAAAGGCTTTTACGTCTGTGAATACAATACGGATTACCTGATGGAAAAGCAATTGATGATGATAGAGAAAAGACTTGGTGAAGTTATTTATGAAGTAAAGCATGCCGGTATCTCAAAAGATGATTTTATGAAGATGGCCGAAACGCTTTATGACATCAAGTAAGGAGATATGCGATGAGCGATAAGTGCCTTGAATTTATAAATGTTTCCGGAAAGAGCAGAAGGTTTGCTTTGGCTGATGTGAATTTTTCGCTTGAACCGGGATTTATCTACGCGATAGCCGGTGAGAACGGTGCGGGTAAATCCACACTTATGAATGTTCTCAGCGGAACATATCCCTATGGTACATATTCGGGAGATATAGTATATAACGGTGAGACCTGCCAGTTCAAGACACTGCATGACAGCGAATCTATCGGCATTGTCATCATCCACCAGGAGCTCGCCCTGATCCCCGAGCTTTCGATCGGGGAGAATATGTTCCTTGGCAACGAGCGGAAGGGCCGCTTCGGGATCGACTGGGACCGCACCTACCATGAGGCGCGCATGCACATGGACCAGGTCGGCCTGAAGGAGAGCGAGCACACGCTCATCAAGGACATCGGCACCGGCAAGCAGCAGCTTGTCGAAATCGCCAAGGCGCTTTCCAAGAATGTTAAACTGTTAATTCTAGATGAGCCGACGTCCTCTCTGAACGAAGAGGACTCCA
>JAEEGK010022266.1_pt1 | contig 13327 bp, 7 predicted proteins | sample 8958771 | NCBI WGS metagenome assembly JAEEGK01 (sample SAMN16246547, study PRJNA631951) | gut metagenome | biome: gut microbiome; feature: rumen; material: SC-attached | host: Bos | place: Iran: Karaj | collected 2018-10 | reverse complement strand
TTAAATGAGGGAAAATATATGTTTTATTTGGATAATAAAGAAAATAAGGAAAATATTGAGATTTCATTTGCTGTTAAAGATAGCTGGAATATGGATGAAAATATCGGAACGAAAAAACTGGATAAAATAACTGAATATTTGGATGAAATGGATACTAAAGTTAATAAAATAAGATTGAAACAAAATATAATTAATAAAAAAAATGATGCTCATAATGAAGTAGTTATGAAACATAATAAAGAAATTTTAATTTATTCTTGTATTGAAGTCGGTACAATGATTATTATTCTCGTTGTTCAATTATATTATATTAAAAATAAAATTAGTAAAATTTAAATATATTTATTTATTTAAATTAATATAATAAAATGAAAATGACAGATTTTCAATTTCCTTGGGCCAAAAAGCAAAAAGAGAAAGATAGTGTGTATTTTAATTCAAAAAATACAGAAATAGTCCAACTTGAACAAGAATTAGAATCAATGAAAGTACCTCAGCAAAAAGAGGCCATGAAAGAAATAATAGCAGGCATGACAATAGGTAAAGATGTCTCCAGATTATTTCCCCACGTAGTTAATTGTATGCGTACAGCAGATTTAGAACTCAAAAAATTAATATATCTATACATTATAAATTATGCAAAAGTAAAGCCGGGTGAATCTATATTAGCAGTAAATTCATTTTTATTAGATGCAAATGATGTCGAATCTCCTATTATAAGAGCTTTAGCAATAAGAACAATGGGATGCATTAGAGTAGAAGAAATAGTATCATATTTATGCGAAACTTTGAAAAACGGATTAAATGATACTGATGCATACGTTAAAAAAACCTCATGTATATGCGTAGCTAAATTATATAGCACTTGTCCTGAATTAGTTAAAGATAACGGTTTAATAGAGCAACTTAAAAATATGCTTGATGATGGAAATGCTACTGTATTATCATCAGCTATAGCAGCTCTTTCGGAAATATCTCTTTTATCAGGAGTGGAATATCTAAAAATAAATTCAAAAATTTTGAAAAAAATGCTGATGGCATTAAATGATGCTAATGAATGGGGACAAATTTACATTTTAGATTCATTAATGACATATAAGAAAACAAAAGCTCATAAAAGTGAAATGATAATAGAGGCTGTTGTTCCTTTATTTAATCATATTAATCCCGCTGTTATTATGTCAGCTATAAAAGTCGTTTTAAAGTTTTTAGATTACATCGAAGATGAGAAAAAAGTACAAAATTATTCTAAAAAACTGAGTTTATGTTTAATATCATTAATGGATTCAGTTCCAGAAATGAGATATTTATTATTAAGAGCAATGCATTGCATAATACAAAAAAGACATTATTTATTTGATAAAGATTTTAAATCTTTTTTTATAAAGGCATATGAGCCGATTTATGTAAAATTTGAAAAATTGGATATTTTATATAAATTATGTGATAATTCAAATTATGAAATGATATTAAATGAATTAAGTTCTTATTCCGTATTGGAATATGATATGGCTTTAGTCCAAAAAGCAATTAAATATATAGGCTTAATAGGATATAAATTTGAAAATTCGATGAATATATGTGTAGATAATTTACAACATATATTTCAATATAATCAAGATTTCACTATAGATCAAGGTGTTATTATAATGAGAGATTTACTCAGAAAATATGAAAAAGAAGAAAAGCCGAAAGAATTATTAAAAATAATTGATGAAAAATTTATAGAAAAAATAAGATTACCAGAGAGCAAAAAAGCCATATTGTATATAATAGGAGAATATTGCAAAAAAATTAAAAAAAGTACTGACTATATAAATTTCTTTTTTAATGATTTTTCTTCAGCTAATGAAATAGTCCAAGTTCAAATATTAAATGCCGGTATTAAAAATTTTTTGAAAAAATCAAATGACAAAAAAGCAGAAGAATTAGCTACAAAAATATTACAAAAATGCGTAGAGGAATCAATCAACGCTGATGTAAGAGACAGAGGATATTTTTATTGGAGACTATTAGAAACTGATCCAGATTTAGCTAAAGAAATGATATGTTGTGAAAAAATAAGTTTCGATACTTTAGAAGATCAGCCAATGGAACAAGATTTATGCGAAGATGTTTTACAGAATATTACTAATATGAGTTGCATTTACCATGTAAAAAATAGTGATTTAATAAAAAAAGAAGATTTATTGTTAGAGGATGAAACGACTATAACTACTACTGAAGAATCTGAGAAAGAAAAAGAAAAAGTAAAAATAAAGGAAATTAAGGAAGAAAAAGAAAAAGAAGATGATAATGAGGAAGAAGATGAAAAAGAAGAAAAAAATAAGAAGAAAAAAAAGAAAAAAAAAGCTAAAATTAATAAGGATAAAACTAATCAAACTGATGTTGATTTACTTGGAATAAATGATCTTATTAATTTTGATGTCACTACAGAATCTAATGAAAATAATAATAACATTAATTGAAATGAATAAAAATAAATTTAAATATATTTTTTCAGGTAAAATTATTCAAATAAAGCAATATATCAAATAAATTAAATAATTTATATATCAAAAAATAAATATATTTAAAATTTAAAAATAATTATTATTTTTTAAATATTAAAAATAAATATTAAATATTATTAAATAATTTTTTAATATTTTTATTTTTAATTAATAAATTGTAAATAATTCTATATTTCATTATCATTTTCTTTATTATCCATTATTTCATTTTTTTTATTTTCATTATTTACAATTTCTTTAAAACTACTTTTAACAAAACTCAACCCTATAATTCTTCTAAAATTTATATTATCTTCATTATAATCTTCATCTTTAAAATTAAAATTATTATTTTCATTATAATTTTCAATATTAAATTCAATTGGAATAATTTTTTTATTATAAACATCATCCCAAATAACATCTTTAAAAAAATTATGTTTTTTAATATCATTAATATCAAATCTTAAATTTTCATCTTTATTTAAAATCCCTAAAATTAAATTTTTCAAATCATCACTAATAAAAATATTATTTTCAAAATTAATATTATTATTTAAAATATTATTAATTAACTCATTAATATTATTTCCATTAAAAGGAGTTTTCCCATAAAATAATTCATAAATAATTATTCCAATACTATAAATATCTCCTTTATTATTTATTCCTTTTTTACAAAGCATTTCTGGTGAAATATATAAAAGAGAACCACAAAAAGATTTTGCTCTAAAATTATATGAATCATTTTCTTTTGCTAAACCAAAATCACATAATTTAATATGATTATCTTTTGATATTAAAATATTTTCTGGTTTTAAATCTCTATATAATATATTTTTATTATGTAAATATTCTATTGATAATATTAATTCTGATAAATAAAATTTTATTTCTTTTTCATTTAATCTTTTTTTTGTTTGTAAAAGTAAACTTAAATTTCCTTTTGAACAATAATCTATTATTAAATATAAATTTGAAGGAGTTTGAAAAGAAAAATGTAATTTTATTATAAAAGGATGAGAACATTTTTTTAATATTTTAATTTCACTTAAAGCATATTTTAATTGATTATTATCTAATAAAAATTTTTTCCTTAAAACTTTCATTGCATAAATATTATTATCTAATAAACATTTTACTTTAAACACTTTTCCAAAAGTCCCATTTCCTATTATTTCTAATATTTTAAAATCTTTTAATTTTATTTTTTTCTCATTTAAATTATTTGTATTAAAAAATTCATTTTGATTTAAATTATAATTAAAATTTAATTGATTATTATTATTATTATAATTATTATTATTATCATTTTCAGAAGATATAATTTTTTTTAATTGTCCTGTTTCATTACTAATTTCATATGTTACTGGTTTAAATTCATATAAAAATTGATTTACATTATCAAAATTTTTTTTTAAAGTATGAAAATAATCACAAAATTCAATTGATTTATTAATTCCATTAACCCATTCTTCACATGTTTTTTTAGAATATACTTTATATCTTTCAATATCAATATATTCAATATCAAAATAAAATACTTTTTCTGAATCTTTTCCTTTAACAATTTTACATTTTTTAATTTCTAAAATTGGAATAATTTCATTTGGATTATTTGGATAATCTAAAGGATTTTTATATCTTTTAATAATACCAAGATAAGGATTTAATTCAATTAATCTTAATCTATAAATTGGTAATAATCTTCCTGTTTTTTCTACTACTCCATATAAAATTGGAGGAAAATTATTTTTATTTGGTAAAATATCAAGAAATTTATATTTAGAATTTTTATTTGATTTTATATTTTTTTCTGTTTTTGATATTTCTATTTCTTTTTTATTTATTATATTTTTATTATTTGATATTATTTTTTTTAGTTTTGGATTTTTTAAATAAAATAAAGGAGTTTTATTATTATTATCTTTAATATTTATATCACATTTTTCTAATAATAAAAGTATAATATTATAATTATTCATTTTAAAAGCTAAATGAAGAGGAGTTCCAATTTCATTAATTGAGATATTAGTTTTTATATTTTTATTATTTATTAATATTTTAACACAATTTAAATTATGTTTATAAATTGATAAATGTAATGCAGACCAATTATTTTCTGTAAGTTTATTTATATTAATATTCATTTTATCAATTAAATATTCTAATACTTTTGAATTACCAAAATATGATGTATAATGTAAAATATTCCATCCATTTTTAATATAATTATTTGGATATTTTATTGGATATTTATTTATATATGATTTAAATTCATTGAAATTATTATTTTTTATTATTATTATTAATTCATCTATTTCTTTATAATTATTTTTTTTTTGTGAATTATTGAAACCTAAAGATAATAAATATTTATATTTAATATTATTATATTTTTGGAAAGCACTTTCTTTAATTTTGTTAATTGGTTTTATTATATCAAAAAATATTGTTGAATTTGATTTAATATTATAAAAAGATATAAGAGAATCATTATTAAATGAAATATCTAAATTTGTTAAATTAAAAGTTAAATTTTCAAATTGTTGATTTAATAGTTTCTTTAAATCACTTAATAATATTTTATCAGAAGAAATCTTTATCATTTGTTTATCATTTTCTTCTTTTAAATCATTATAAATATAAATAAAAAGTTTCATTTGAAAAATAATATCATAATCTAAGAATTAATTATAAAAAAAATAAAATTAATCTATTTAATTAATAATAATTTTAAACTATAAAAAATAAATTTAATATTAATTTTGTTTAAATTCTGCAGTAGGATCATTATTAATATTTTTACAATAATAATTTCTTGAAGTATCATTTTCAGAATTTTCAACAAAAGGATTATTATTAAAACTTAAATTATTTTTATCATAAAAATAATATTCAATTCCATATTCTTTTCTTTGTTTTAAAACATTTCTTATAGAAATTTCTCTAAAATATTTTATATCTTTAATAAATTTTTTTTTATTTGAAATTATATTAATAGGAAATTTTCTTTCAGAAATTAAAAAAGGATGTTTTATCTTATATTCTTCTTCATTTTTTTTATCTTCAATTTTTTGAAGAAAACTTCTTCTTTGAAAAACATAATTATTAATATAAGGAATTTCAAAAGAAATTGTATTAATATCATCAGAAGAAATTGTTCTATTTATTTTTGGAGTAAATGTTATATCTTCATTATTTTCTGTTATTATTCTTTTCATTAACTTTACTAAATTATTCTTTTTTTTTTTGATAAATAATTCATTATTTGATATAAAATTATTTATTATATCAGCTTTTGAATTTATATTTTTTGGTGTTGAATTTACACTTTTATATAATTTTGGTTTAAATGAATAATTCATTTCTTTTTTTATTTTATTAAATCTTTCTTCTTCTAATTTTTCATCTTTTAATATTTTTTGATTTTTACATCTATGATATAAATTAATGAAAGGTTTTATATTTTTATTTTTATCATTTTCTAATAAAGAATTTTTTCTATAATAAGGACTGTTCATATTTTTACTAAAATATATTCCTTTAAAAGGATTATATTTTTCCTTTTTTTGTAATAATCTTTTTTTTGGTGTTATATTTTGTTTAATTAATTTTTCATTTATTTTTTCTGAATTTTTATCTAATTTAGGTTTAAACGAAAAATTATAATATGAATTATTGATTTGTTTATTTATTTTTTTTTTATTGTAATAATTATTATAATTATTATTATTGAATTGAATAAATTTGGTTTTTGTTTTATTAAAAGATAATTCTTTATTTAATTTTTTTGATGTTTTACTTATTGAAATTGTAGTCATACTGGTATTTTCATTACTATTATTTTGTTTATTAAAATTAAAAGATTTATTTATTCCGTTAAAATATTTTTTTTGTAAACTTATTTTTAATTTTTTCTTAATAATTTTTTGATTTATTCTATTATTATCTTCTATATTATCTTTTGAATGAATACTTTGATCTATAATTGAAAAAGATGATAAACATTCTTTTAATCTCAAATCTATATTACTTGAAGATAAATTATTCATTTATTAAAATCAATTTTAAATAAAATAAAAAAAAATAAATAATATTATATTAAATAAAAAAACAATTTCTTTTAAAAAAGAAGTATTTAATCATTTTCATTAATATCAATAGACATAATATTATTAAGTTCTTTATAATTATCAGGATCATGTGATTGATTAATTTTTTCAAATAAATTTCTTAAGACTTTTTCTCTCATTTCAGAATTTAATTCTCTAATATCAAGTTTTATAAAATTACTATCATAATTTTTTTTTAAAGTAGGAAATAAATGTCCTCTTTTTTGATCATCTTTTTTTTTATTATATAATTCTTTTTTTATATCATCTAAAGAGTCTAAAAAAAAAATTTCTGTTTCATTTCTTTGTTCTATTATTTTTCTTGTTATTTTTTTTAATTTTTTATTTTCTATATTTAAATATTCTATTTCTTGATTTAAATTTGTAATTTCATTTTCTTGAGTATTTACTTTTTCATTTAAATCCTTTATAAAATTTTTTATTTCTTCATCTAAATTTTTATCATCTTTTTCTATAAACATTGAAGTTACTTCTTGATTTAAATGATTTAATTGATTTGTTAAAGTTTTTATTTGTTTTTTATATTCTTCTTTTTTAATTTTATTTTTTTCATTTTTTCCATTTAATTCTTCTATTTTTTTTTCATTTAATTCTAATTTTGTATTTAATTCTTTTAATGAATCTATAAATTTAGTATTTAATTCATTTTTTAATTTTATTTCATTTTCTTCTTTTTTTTTTCTCTCTTCTTCTAATAATTTTTCTAATTCTTTTATTTTATTATCTTTTTCTTCTAATTTTTTTTGAAAAATTTTTTGATTATAAGAAAATAAATTTTCTTTTTCAGACATTTCATTATTTAATTCTTGTATTTTTATTCTTAATTCATCTTCATTTGAATTTTCACTGATTGAATTTGATTTTTCATTTTCAATTGAACTTTTACTTTCTCTTTTATTATTAAATCTAGATGAATTTTTATTATAATTTTTATCTTCATTTCGATTAATTTTCAAATTATTTTTTGTTAAAAATAAATTTGTAATTTGTTTCTCAGTCATAAAAATGAAATAATATATAATTAAATATAAAAATCATTTTTTTAATGACTTTTTGAAATATTATTATTTTAATTAATTATTTAAAAAAAATGATATAAATTTTATTATTTATATTTTGATATTTAATTATATCAAAAATTATCTTTTTTAAAAAAAAAAAAATGCCAAAAAAAAGAAGTAAAAGAAGTTGGTTAATATTAAGACCAATGTCATCATTTAATTCTGGTTCAGAAAGATCAAGTTTAAGTTCTTTAAATTACATGAGAAAAAGTACTTTTAGTGATTACACATATACAGAACCAGATTTTTCAAATTATAAACATAATAAAACACATCAAAATTTAAATTTAAATTTATTAGTTTCTCATTTAGTATATTATATTAATATTCCAGGAAGAGTTTCAAGAAGTCATATTAAAGTAAAACAAAGTAGTCTTTTTAAAATATTTCTTCTTATTAAAAAACCTTGGAATACTATTTTTGAATTATTAAAACTTAATTTTAGTCAAGATAATATTAAAAGTAGTAGAAGAGGTTCTATTGCAATTTATAATAAGTTATTAAATGGTGCTATTAGTTTTTATCATGTTAAATTTATTAAAACTGGAAATGAAATTGATATTTGTAATAATAGTCTTATTGAAATTATTAGAAAAATTAATAATAATAAATTTGAAATTGGAGAATTTTTAGATATAATTATTACTAATGAAAAATTAAGGATTAATACACCTTTTCATCAATTAATTTCTAGGAAATCTCTTAATTTTGCGAAAAATAAATATAAAAAAAGTAAAACTGTTAGAGCGAAAAAATTAACTTTTGATGAAAATGATTTATTAAATGAAATGAATAGTAGAGAAATTGTTTTTGATGATATTAAAATTGATGATATAAAAGAAAATGAAATGATGTTTGATGAAAGGAAATTAGATGATAAAAAAGATAATGATATTATTGAAGAAAAGATAATTAATAATAAAGAAGATAATGAAATATTAGATGAAAAGAAATTAAATGATAATAATAATAAAGAAGAAACATTAATAGAGAATAAAAAAAAAGGTAAAAAAATTAGTAAAAAAAAGAAACAAAAGATAAATGAGGAAAATAAATTAAATGATAAAGAAGAAAATGATAAAATGACTATTGAAGAAAACAAATTAAATGATAAAAAAGAAAATGATAAAAAGACTATTGAAGAAAACAAATTAAATGATAAAGATGAAAATAATAAAAAGACTATTGAAGAAAAAAAATTAAATGATATAAAAACTAATGATGAAAAAATTGAAGAAAATAAATTAAAGGATAAAAATGAAAATGATGAAAAGTCATTGAAAGACAATAAAAAAATTAGTAAAAAAAAGAAAAAATCATTTAAAGAAAAGAAATTAAATAATGTAACAAATGAAAATAAAATAGAAAATAATATAGAAAATAAAATTGAAAATAATATAGAAAATAAAACAGAAAATAAAATAAAAGATAATACAGAATATAAAATAGAAAATAAAATTGAAAATAAAAATGAAAATAAAAATGAAAATAAAATTGAAAATAAAAATGAAAATAATATAACAAATAATAGAGAATCAGAAAAAATTGAAAATGAAGATATAATAAATAAAAGAGAAAATGTAGTTGATATTTTCAAAAAAAAAGAAAGAATAAAGAGAAAAAAACAGCAAGAAGAGTTTCCATTTGAAGCAAAACCAAAAGAAAATACGGCATTAAGTGCAGTAAATATACCAATAAGTCACCATAAACCAAATAAATCTATTAGTTTCTTTAACAAAGATAAAAGTGTTATCTCTCAAGATGATTTAGATGAATTGAGAAAAGACTTATTTGAAAGACCTATTACAATAAGGAGAGTTATATATAAAGTAACTAAAAAAAGAAAAAAAATTCAAAAATAATTTATAATATATTTAAAATTATTTTTTGAGTTTATGAATGGTAAAGATTAAATTAAATATTATTTTTTATATAAAAATTAGATAAGGGCATTAATTATTTAATTATATAAAAATTGATTTAAACAAATATTATACTATATAAAAAATATATAAAAAATAATTTAATATTTTTAAAAGAGTAAATCAAGATTATTAGTATTCATCAGTAAAAAATAAAAAATTATTTATAAGAATAAAAAATTAATATAAATATTGATTATTTAAACAATTTTTTATTTTTTATTTTTTAATTATTTAATAATTATTTATTTATTTTTAAATAAGATTTTTAGATTTTTTTGACTTTCTTTTCCTGTTGATGAATTTCTTTCTTTATTAATATTTTTCTTATTTGATGTATTATGATATGTTGAATTTAATGACATTTTAATTTTATTTTCTTGACTATTTAATCTATTTTTATTTTTATTATTTATTATATCTTTTTCAGAAGTATTTAATTTTTCATTATTTTTTTTTTCAGTAATAACACTTAAATTTCTTCTTTTTCGAATAGTTGATATTTTCTTATTTAATTTACTAACATTATCAAAATCAATAGATTTATTTTTAGTAAGATTTAATTTTTCTAAATATTGTTTTTCTAAATTTTCTAATTTATTTAATTCATCAATCAAATCTTTATTACTATTTTTTAGATTTTTAATATTATTTTTATATTTTTCATTTAATTTATTTTCTTTTTCTAATTTTTGTTTCATTTTATTAGTTTCAAATTCATTATGCATTTGTTTAATTCTTTCATGATTATAATTATTTTTATTCATTCTTGTATTTTCTGCTTGTTTAATTATATTTTTCATTAATTTTTTATCATTCAATGAATTTTGATATTGTGCCTTTTTCATATTAAATTTATTTTCTTTACTTAATAATAATAAATTTTTTTCATCATTTTTAGTCATTTTATTATCTTTTTTTTTAATTCTAAAATTTGATTTCTTTCTTCTTTCATTTTATTTAATTCTATTTTTCTTTGTTTTTTCATTTCTTTTATTTTTTCTTCTTCTTTATGTTTTTGTTTTCCTATATCCATTTTTTTTTTTAAAGCTTCCTCTTCTTGTTGAAGTTTATTTATTCTATGTTTTAATTTTTCTAATTTATCATTGTAATCTTTATTTATTTTTGATTCAATTTGAAATTGTTCAAAATTTTGATTAAAAGAAGAACTATTATCTTTATTTTTATTATTAACTTTTTTCTATATTATTAAAAAAAATATATTACTGATTCACTTTTATCAATTTCATTATTAAATTTTGAATTTAATTTCGATTCTATTAAATTTATATTTTCACTATTATTTTCCATAAACAAATAAAAAAAAAAATAAATTTTTAAATTTTAATTTTTATATAAAATAAAAATAACTAACTAACTTTTAACAAATCAAATAAAAAAAAATAATAATTAAAAAATAAACAATCTTTTCATATAATAAGCAATTTTTCCTCCACCAAAGCTTTCAATAATAGAAATAACAAAAATATAAAATGGACCATAAATAAACCAATTAAAAATCATAGCCCAAATTCCAGAATAAAACCAACCAAATTGTGCATTAATATAAACCGCACAAAATCCCATACAATAATAAAAGAAGAAAACATCTAATCCAAGTATAAAAATAAGAGTAATAATTTTTTTAATCCAATTTCCTTTTTGATAATTTTTAACAACTTCATTTTTATTATCTTCACTAGATGAAATTTCATTAATAATAATTTGTCTTTTATTTAAAGTAATTAAATTAATTAATCTAACAATTAAAGTTAAACCAAAAGAAGTAACTTGTGCTAAAATTATTCTATGATATTCATATCTCATTGGATAAAAGAAATTATCTCTATAATCTCTTTCTATTCTTTTTCTAAACATTGTATTTGTAAAATATAAAGAATTAAATCCTAAATTATTAAATATATTATAAAATAATATCCATGAACTTAATAAAGTATCAGATAATAAACTTAATCTAAATGGTGTTATTAAAGGATGAAGTTCTAAGAAATTATTTTTAATTGAACTTGAAAAATTATCTGAATTTACATTATAATTAACATTAACTTTTTCTTCATTTTCATCATCATTTTCATTTTTTTTTAAATCTTGCATTTCAGAAACTCTTTCATTATCATCACTAGTTAATTGATCATTAATAATAATTTGACTTTGATTATTTCTTAATATATTAATAATACTTAATGTAATAAATAATACAAATCCCCAGAAAAATACCCAAAAACCAATATTTTTTTCTACATGTTTTATCATTTTTGGACATAAAGTTGGTAAATCATCTAAATGATTATCATATCCTAAATCATAAATTTCTAAAGTTGAAGTTATACCTTTTGATAATAATTGGCCAATATTTTTACAAATAAATTCAATTTTTTTTGTTTCTTCATTTATTCCATTATATAAACAATCATTTTCTTCTATTATTTTAAAAATTTTTCCTGCAAAAATTTCTTTCATTCTCATATCTTGTGGGAGATCCCAATCAAATTTTGGATTTGAATAACATGGGAAAAAGGCAGAATCATTTTTATTAAAAATATCAATATTTCTTTTATAATAATAGAAATATTTATCATAATCAATTGAATCAAATAATGAAAATGATATTAAACCTTCTTCAGTACATGTTGACATTTTTTCTGAACTTAATGTTTTATTGTCTTGTGAATAATCATAAAGTAATCCTAATATATTATTTGATGTTTCTTCTTCTGAATTTAATAATGAATTTGCTAATTCTTTTGTTGATATTATTAATACTATTATTTTATCTACTTCTTTTATATTTGATACTATATTTATACATGATTTTAATTCAAAAGTTGAATTGCTTATTTTAAGTAATCTACTGTAACTTGTTTTATAATTTGATGATATTATATATTTATAATATGATAATGTTGGTAATCCTTCATTACCTTCTCCATTATCTGAATCAATAAAAACTGTTGGTTCAAATTTACTTATTTTAATCAATTCTTTAATATATACCTCTATTTTATTTTTTAACATTTTTAAATTATCTATTTGTTCATCTTCAATTTCTTTTTCTAAATTTCTATCTATTTCTTTTCTTTTTGTTTGTCTTTGTATTTGAATATTTCTTGATTTAAAGAATATTCCTGTATCAACAAGTGTTATTAAGAATGATAATGTCGTTTTATTTTTTTCCATTTCTTCATCTTTATTTATAATTTTGAGTACTTTCTCATAAAATTGTGTATCATAATTAGTAATTGTTTTATTTAATTTATTATTATTTTGTTTTATTAAATAATTTAATTCTTTTATCATAATTATTAAATTTGTGGGATGGCAAGGTTCTATCAAATATTTAATTAATGTTTCAATTTTATTTACTTCTTTTCCAGAATGAGTTTCACAATAAATTCCAGTCCATCCATTATTACATTTACACTTAAATGAAGATTTATCAGAACTACAATTTCCTTTTTCATTACAAATATTTTGATTTTTATCACATATATTTGTATAATCATCATCATCTTGAGGTATAGCACATTCATTTTTTTTTTTAAAACTTCCTTCACGACATAATTCTTTTTTACTTTCTATTTGAATTGTTATAAATTTATCTACTTCATATTCTTGTGATTTATATATAAATGATTTTACTTGATAATCACCTTGTATTGCATCTGTAACATCAAACAAACAATTTATATTTGTTT
>JAEEGK010022264.1_pt1 | contig 13328 bp, 6 predicted proteins | sample 8958771 | NCBI WGS metagenome assembly JAEEGK01 (sample SAMN16246547, study PRJNA631951) | gut metagenome | biome: gut microbiome; feature: rumen; material: SC-attached | host: Bos | place: Iran: Karaj | collected 2018-10 | reverse complement strand
TAAAGGGAATAATAGTTTTTATTCGAATGAAGGTAATCCAAATGAATATATTGAACCTTTAAATTTTGCAAACTATTTAAGAGGAGATAATAATATAAAAAAAAATAAAAATAAAAATAGAAATCTGTCAAAAAAAAAAATCAAAAATAATTGATTTTTTTATTTATATTTTAATTTAAATATTTTTTTCATCTAATTTTCAATATAAAAATTATATTGAATTATATATAAAAATTTATTGATTTAATTATAGATTTTCCATATCATAAAACCAATTTTCATAATTCATAAACCATTGATATCTCAATCCTTTCCAAATTATATCAAGATTTTTATATTTCAATTTAAATTGTTCAATTAAATCATCTAATAAATTAGTCATATCATTAAATTCATTTGTATCATTATCATTTAATTCATCATTATTTAATTGAGTTTGTAATTTTAATTTTAAATTTTCTCTATTTTGTATCCATCTAAAAATCTTTTCTGTAATTTGATAATAATAATTTAAATATTCATTTTCTCTTTCAAGAAATGAATTTAAATTTGATGGATGTAATTTTATTAATTGTTTCATTATTTGATATCTTGTATAATATGAAATTTGTAATTTATTCCATAAATCAATCATATTATTAATTAAAATATCTTTTTCAGTATTTCCACTATTTAAAATTTGAATAATTTGATTATAAAATGAATCAAATTCATTATTATATAAATTTTTATATTCTTCTTCTTTTTGAATATGTTGCATTAAATATTCTCCAAAAGCTGAAACGGACATTGGTATATTATTTTCAATTTGAATTGAATAAAACAAATTTTGAATAGGATATATTTGATTATTATTCTTTGTAGAAATATTTAAAAAACTTTTTAAATTATTTTCTTCATTATTAGATACAATATTATTATTATTATTTATTATCTCTTTTTTTAAATTAATTGGATTATCCTCATTTATAGGCTCATAAGTTTTTAATAATATATTACTACTATCATTATTTAAATATTTTCTATTCATTAAATTTTTGCAACTTTTTCCTGTATTTAATCTTATTTGTTGATTTATTTCTTTTAAATTAACAGAATTAATAGAAGAATTTCTTGCCAAAAATTTATTTGAATCAAATGAATTTATTAATACATCATCAATATTTTTTGATTTATTTAATTTATTTGTATTATTCATATCGTTTGAATAAGAATTATCATTTTTCAAATCTTTATTAAAATTTTCTTTTTTTACATTTAAATTTTTATTGTTTCTATTTCTATTGGAATATGATGGATTATTTATATTATCTAAATCTTTATTTGTAAATAATTTATCTAATGATTCAATTATTTTATGATTTTGTTCATTATATAATTTAATATTATTTTTTAAAGTATTTATTTTATTAATTTTTAATTTCTCATTAGATTTTGCTCTATATATTTCTGATTTTATTTCATTTATTTCTTTAGTTAAATCTTGTTTTTTCTTTTCGTATTTTTTGTTAAAATCATTTTCAATCTTTTTTTTAAATGATTCAATTGCTTTATTAAATTTTAAATTATATTCTCTTTCTTTTAAATCTATTTCTCTAAATAATTCAATTTCCATTTCATTTTCACATTGTTCTCTCATATTATTTCCAATTATTGCTTCTTTTTCCATTAAAATTATATTTTGTTTCTTTTTAAATTCATTAATTTCATCATTAAAGTATGAATTCAAATCATCTTTTAATTCTTTTTCAATTTCATTTTTTATAATATTAAAAATATTCATATATTGTTTTTGATAAATTTCATTAAATAACTTTGGTCTTAATTCATTTGAAATTTCTTCTCTAATTTTATTTTGCTTTTCATTTCTAATTTTTTGTCTTATTTCATATTCTTGATTATATTCTTTATAAGATTCAGAATACTCTTTATTAGATGAAATATTTATTTCAGAGTTATCATTAATTTCAAAATTCTTTATATCTTCATGATTATTTATTTTTTTAACTAAATTTTTTAATTTTTCTTCATTTAATTGAATTATTTCACTATTTCTTTTAGTTTCTAAAAAATTAGGAGTTGAATTTTTAACTGTGTTATTAGAAGAATAAATATTATTAGTTAAAGTTGTATTAACTTTACCATCTTGAAGATATAAATTTTCCATTTTCATATAATGTTCAATTGCTGAATCATCAGGGGATTTTGAAATAGAATCATTTATTATTAAATTATTTATATTATCTTTTTCTTTTTTTGAATTTATTTTTAAAGGTAAATTTTCTATTTCACTTATATGTCTTGAATTTTGGTTTATTGTTTTTATTTTTGTTGGTGATTCTTCAAATTCTTCTTCTTTAATTTCTGAATAATTATTATCAATTGTACCTATAATATTATTATTAATATTGTTTATATTTTTTTCTTCAGATGATATATATTTATTATTAACGTTATCTGAATTTGTATTTATATAAAATTGGGCTAAATCACTTTGTGAATTTAATATAAAATGTTCATCCATTAATTTAAATTTTTTTTATTATTTAATAAATTAATTTTAAATATGAAAAATTCATCTTCATTTGTTGAAACAAAATTTAAAATTCCTCTCTATCCTTTTATATCAAATAATAAACCTCCGTTAATAAATTTAAAAACCAAATTAAAAGAATTACAAATAAAATCAAGAAATAACTCAAATAAAAAAGGATTGGTAAAATCAAATTCTTTTAGTGGGAAATGTATGACAGAAACTAATGATAAAGAAATTTTATATCAAAAAAATATACAATTAAAAACAGAATTAAACAAAATAAAAAAAGAATTAACTAAAATAAAATCAGATAATCTTAAAAAAGACAATGAAATAAATAAAAAAGTGAATTTAATAAATTCTGTTTATGAAATAAAAGAAAATCAATTTAATTTTAATATAGATGAAGAATCTAAAATTGAAAAAGAAAACCAAGTATATGATAAATGTTTACATTCAAATTTAATTTATAAATTAAAAAAACAATATATCCAATTAAAAAAAGAAATGGAAAGAAAAGATAATGATATTGCATTATTAAAAAAAAATATTAAAAATTCTAGAATAAATGAATTAGTTGTTGAAAATACTAGTTTATTTAATGAGTTTAATGAATTAAAAAATTCATATGGTCAATTAATTCATAAGAATAATAATTTATATATTAAAACAAAAAATTTTAATGATGTAGAAAATGATTATTCTAAACAACATTTTATTATATTAAAATTACAAGATTCTTTAGAAAAAGTTACTGAAGAAAATTCTAATTTAAAAAATGAAAATTCATCATTTAAAAATAAAATACATAATTTAAATAATGAAAATAAAAAAGTAAATAAAAAAATTATAGAATTAGAAGAACAAATAAAAATTTTAATGCAAGAAAAAAAAGAATTAGAAGATAAAAATTACATATTAAATTCCCAAATGAGTATTCCTTTTCCAAATTTAAATAATGAAAAATTATCAAGTCATAATACAAATAATAGTTCAAATGGAGTTAAAAATGCTCAAATAACAGAAATAACATATATTCTAATTAAAAATTTTGAAGCTAAAAAAATAACAAAAGAAGATGCTATAAATAAAATATTTAAAGAAACTCTTGATAATTTAAATGGTGAAAATCAAGTTGAAAAATCAAGTTTAGTTAACGATTTTACAATAAAAATTTGTAATTTAATAAATTGTAATAATGAAATAGATAAAAGTAAAATTTCTTATTTAATTGAAATACTTTTATCTTCATCTAATAATGAATTAGGAAAATTTATGGAAAATTTTCTACAATTAATTGATAGTATTAAATATTATGATTTGAATGATGAGAAAAGATTAAATGATAAAATAAGAAATTCATTAGGACAATATAAAGATTATTTTATTCAAAATTATAAGAAAGATTGTATATCTTTTTTTTCTTTTAGAGCTTTATTAAATAAACAAAATATTATGTTAGATGATGAATCTGTTGAATATCTTATTTATAGAATGAAAAAAGATTGTAAAACAAATAATAATTCCAATCAATCAATATTTGATTTATATTTTAAAACAGTTACTAATATAATTAATAATATTGAAGAAACTGATGATCTAAATGAAAATAAAGAAAATCAAAATAATAATGATATTGAAAATAACAAACAAATAAATAATAATACAACAGAACAAAAAAATAATAATAATAAAAATAAAAATAAACCAATGGAAAATAATTATATTAATACCCCAATTGATGATAATCTTAATCAAAATGAAATTATACCAGAAGAAAATATTAAAGAAAATAAATCTCATGAAGATAATCTAAATAAAAATTCAAATATAAATGAGAATGAAAATAATCTTTTAACTGATAATTTTATTATTGAAGAAAACACAAATGAAATACAAGATATTAATAGTCCTAAAACAGAGTTACAGGAAATACAAAATGACAATTTAAAATCAAATGAAGATAGAAGTGATATATTACAAGTATCAATTGAAAAAATAGAAGATGATATAGAAAATTTTTAAAAATTATTCTAATTTTTTTTATTTATTTTTTTTAAATGTTAATTATATAATATTATTTTATCAATTTTCCAAATTAAATAAAATTAAATAAAATAAAATAAAAGTAATTAATTTGTTTTAATTTCATTATTTTTTTTAGATGTATCAATTTCATCTTTTTTTTCTTCTTCATATTCTTCAGATTGGAATAAATTAGTTCCAATTTTATTCATTGTATTAACCGCCATATCAATAATATCAGGTGAACTAATTGCATTTTCAAAAAACATCATTATAATTCTCCTTAAAGGTAATCTAAATTTATATCTTGATAATGCAGTATATATTCTAACTAATAAATTTGGATCATTAAAAGCATTACTATCTGTTTTAATCATATCATTTAATTTTTCAGATGCTTGTTTATATGAAATAGAATTTATTAAACTTGATACATTTGTATAAATTTCACTTGATTTATCATCTAATATAACATATTTATTTATTTTTTGACATTCTTCTTTTAATTTTTTATTTTCATATGATGAAGAATTATCCATATATAATTCTTTCATATCTTTAGGATAACATATTTCAGTATTAAAAAAATAATTATAATTATTATTCTCTAAAAATGTTTTTAATGTTTTATTTTGTGAAATATAACATAAAACATATGATATTGTTCCTTTCATTGCATAATCTTCACATTTTTTAAAATATTCTAATATTTTTTCTATTATATTATATCTTTCCTGTAATAATAAACCAAACATTGGTTTTATTAATATTTTTCCTAAAATCCATAATGTACCCTTTATTATTTTTGTATTTTCATTTTTATATTTTTCATTATTTAAAAATTCAAATAATTGTTCTATGAAATTCATTTCTATTATTTTTTGATAACCTATATCATTATTTGGTAATTCAGTAATAATATTAATTGGAGTTTTTAAAGTTTGTTTTGTCTCAGGATGGATTTTAATACTAAAATAAACACTAAATATTGAATATCTTCCATTTTCTAAATTTTTATCTTTTTTAGTGAAAATAAAAGTAACACCTTCTTTTTCAATTTTAAAATAAGTTTCTTTTCCTTTTTTAAATATCAATTTTTGATTAAATTCAGATTTTCCAAAAGTTAAAAAATTTGTATAATTACTAATAACTTTACAAGACCTATCAATATTAGAATATCCTAAAGTGCATACAAACTTAATTTCATGTTCATCAAAATCAATTTCAATATCAGTTCCTTCTTGTAATTTACTATATAATAATATAGTTTTTGCATCAATATATTCCATATAACTATTAAGAAAAAGGTCTAATTTTTTTTCATTTCCTCTATTAATAAGAAGATTAACATTAAATGGTAATTGCTTAAGCCAAAATAATTCAGAATAATTTTCATATTGATTTTCAATTTTTGGTAAATTGATATTTAAATAATAATTATCATTTTTATTATCATCAGAATTGAAAATTTCATTCATTGAATCTTCTAATTTTTCTGAATAATCAATTATAATTGATTCAATATTGATATTTTTTATTTCATCAGTAATAAAAGTATCATATAAAATATCATAAGCTTCTTTATTTCTCATCATAATATAAATTATTTCTTTATTAATTAATGATAATTTATGAATATAATCTTTATTCTTAACAATTTCTTCAATATATCTTCCTTCAAAAACAAGAGAAGTTAATATACTAATAATAACTCTATTACAATCAATATCATTTGGATCTATAGCATTCATTAAAGTTTGAATATTTAACATAACATCTTTACCAAATTTAAGTAAACATCTTACATGTTCAATTATATATCTTTTAATTTGTTTTGAACCTCTTTCTATTAAAATTTTCATAAATTCAATAACATTTTTTGAATTAAAATTCAAGTTATCTATTAATAAAGTTAAAATATAATCATAAAAAGAACCTTTATTTAAAAATTTAGATATTAATTTATAAAATCCTTTTTTATCTAAATATTCATCTCCTTGCATTGATTGACTAATTAAACCAATAAATGTAAAAAGTTGTCTTGATAAAGATTTACTAATTCTTATAATTGAAAAAGGTTGTTCAATATCATAAATAGGATTTTTTTTATTAGTATTACTAATAGGATTTAATATTATTTCTAAACAATTTTGAAAATCTTCATACCATGTTAAAGTCTTTTGAAAAATATATTCTTCTGGTGATGTATCTAATATACTAATTCCTTCTGATGAATTTGATAATAATTTAAAGAATTTATTTCCTATTGATGCATAATTAAAATTTTCTACTTTCCATTGAAGATAACTTATTTGGTTTTTACTTGGCATAAATACAAATAATAATTTTTTAAAAAATTTTTGTTTATATAAATCCATTACTAAATCTTTTCTATTTTCAACTATATCTAATATTTCATCTATATGTTTCCAATCCCAAGATTGAAATTCTTTTCCATCTAAAATTTTTGATGTTTTTAAAATTTGTTGAAATGATTCATCATTAATCATATATAATTCTTTTTTACTTGATTCAATTGAATATTGATTATTATATTTTTTAATATTTTGCATATTTACAATTGAATTACTTGCAATAATAACTTCAGTAGATAAATTTTCTAAATCAATATTTGATATATCTTTACAATTAAAATGATAAAATGTTTGATCTAATAAATGCATAATTTTAACTTTTGTATTTACAATTTCATCATCTATTCCTTTAAATGAAGATGTTGTTGATAAAAAAGAAGAATCATTTGGATTATTTATATTTGTTAATTGGTCAATTAATTTTTGTTTTTCTAATTTTTCATTTAAGAATGGTAATTGTAAATCAGCATTTGATAATTTTGAATATAAAATAGTATATTTTAATGCCAATTTATGTGCATATTCAGTTAAATAATTATTTTCATTATCAATAAATTTAATTAAATTTTCATATAATTTATTATTTTGTAATCCTTGTAAAATATAAGCTAAATAAACTTTATTAATATAAAAATAATCATGTGAAGGAGAAGATAAATTAGTAAAATTATCAAGAACAATATATTCATTTTCTAAAATTTCTTTCATCATATTTAATATTGTAGATTTAATAGACATACTTGTATCAGTATTTAAAGCTTCAATTACACTTCCCATTGCCATATAATCACCCATTATTAATGAATATCCAGGCCAAGTTTTTAATAATTTTTCAATAATATTTTTTGATATTTGTAACTGAACATCATTTTTATTTTTTTCTTCAACATTAATATCATTACCTCTTTCTTTATCTTTTAAAGTAAAATCACTTTTAGTAAAAATAGCAAATAATTCATAAAAATCTTCGAATCCATTAAAATATTTTCTTTTACAAGGAGTATTAATAATATATAATAAAGTATAAAAAATATTATCACTCATTTCAATACATGATTCATCAAGTAGAGTATTAATTAATATTCTATAACCTCCAACTGTACTACATAAATCAGGTTTAATAATTGCTAAATTTCTTATAAATTCAATACATCCTTTTTTAAATACTTCATCACCTTTTGCCATTGATGCAACACTTTGACAAAAAATTAATGGAAAATTTTTTTCACTAAATTTTAACCATGAATTAATTAATTTTAAACATAAATATCTATCATCAAAATTTCCATGTTTAAAATCTTCAAATATTTTACAAATTGGAAGTGGTAACATTTTATTTAAGTAAATATTTGTAAAATATGTTGGAGATATTTCTATTAAAAATCTTAATATTTTTAATGTTGTTACTCTAATACTTTTTTCTTCTAAAATTACTTTTCTGAAAATATTATAATGTTCATTTGTTAATAAATTATCAATTGAAATTGGTATGTTTTTTATCTTTTTTAATTCTTTTAAATTATTTACTATATTTTTTAATACTTTTGGTTCAATTGTATTTTGTTTAAAATCATTTAAAATTGTTTCTAAATCTAATTTGAGAGTATCAATTAATTCATTTTTTATTTTTTGATTATTTTCATTACTTTCATCCATATTTTTTTTAATATTTTTTTTTAAATATATGATAACTAAATAAATTTTATATTATATTTATATATATATTTTTTAAAATCATAAAAATGAACATTCTACATTATTCCCAATTACCATTCACTTTTACAATAATATTTTTATTAAAAAAAATATATAAACACTATTAATTTTAATTATTATTTTGTCGTCGTACTGTAAAAATTAATTTAGAAGTTAATATTTCAATAGTTAATTGATCAACAATAGGAAAAGAATGTGTTCCAAAAACCCAAGTACCATTTGTAGAACTTTTTGTTTTAGAACCATCATTAATAATCCAAATTTTACTTCTTTCATCATAAGAAATAGTAGTTTGACATCTACTAAAAGATTTATCTTTAGGAAATGAAAAATTACATTTTTTATCTCTTCCAATAGTAACTTCTTTAATATTATTAGGATCAAAAATTTGTTTAGAATCATTTTGTGATAAATTACAAATTTCAAATTTATTATTTTCAATAGGAGAAATTTCAAATATAACATTACCAGCAGAAATAATTTCTTTTTGTTTTAAAGGTAATGAATAATAATTATCTAATTTAACATATAATAATCTATTATCACTTTCTTTTCCACCAAATGCTCTTACACAATAATTTTTAGTTTCTCTTAAATAATATACTGCAAATATATAAGGATAATTTAAATCTTCTTCATAATTTAATTCAAAATCAGGTTTAAAATTTTCTTTATTATTTGATTTACCAAATATTGTAACACCATCTTTTGTATTTCTACCTCCTATCATTCCTGATGCTGTTATTATTATTTCTTTTCCATTTAATAATTTTCCATCTAATTCTTTTAATATTATTTTTGGGGCTGATGATATTTCATTTTCTGATATTTCTCTATTTGTATTTATGTATTCTAATGCTTCATCTTTTTTTTCTATTATTATATTATTTATGTTTTGTCTATTTGAATTTTTATTTGAATTTGTTTTTTTTTTTAATGCATTTTTTAATTTTGAAATATTTTCATTTTTTTGTTCTTCTGCTGTTACATTATTTAAATTTTGTATTGATTCTTGTTCTTTTGCTATAAAATTAAATTAATATTTAATTTCTTTACATTGTGATTTATTATTATCACCTACATCTTCAGTTTTATCATTTATATCAATATCAACTTTTTTTTCTGGAAAACAACATTTCTAATTTTAGTTTAAAAAATAATTTAATATGTATTTTACAAACCAATTTTTCATATTGTTTTTTTTATTATTAATATTTTTATGATAATATATTTTTCTTTTTAATAAAAAAAAATTATCTTATATAAATTAATGTATATAAAATAAAATAAATTTTTAAGTAACTAAAATGTCAGATGGTGATGAACCAGAAATTATTAAATATAAAAATTCACCTGCACAAGATTTAGAAGCATGGAGACAAATACAAAAAAAAATAGATGTATCATTTAAAAAAACTTCAGAAAAAGAATTTCAATTATATGCTCAAGCTTTAAAAGAAAAAAATACATATTGGAATAATACAAAATATCCAGAAGTAAATTCAAAAGATTTAGCTGATGATAAAATGAGAACATTAGCAAAATATTCAGGAGCAATTCAAGATGATAATAAAGATCTTGATTATTGTATTTATTGTACTAGTAAAGAAACACCTTGTTTTCATAGAAGAGAAAGAGAAAATATTAAAGAAAAATTTGAATATCCTATTAAATCATCTTCTGTTTATGGTTGGTTTAAACCTTATGATAATTTAGGAGAAAATCATAATAAAAATTCTGTTACTAAAAGTTTTTATGATCATTCTCATCTTTAAATAAAAAAAATAAAATTAAAAATAAATAAAATTTAGTTTTTTTTAACTCAATAATAAAAGTAAATAAAATAAAATACAAAATTAAATTAAAAATGAATTAATTATCTAAATTAGCTAAAAATCATTCAAAATTCTAATAATAAAAAAATTAAAATGCTGGTAATAAATTCATATCTTCATCATTACCATATTTTCCATCTTTCGATGTATAATCATAATAATATAATTTCATTGTTTCATCTACAATTGTTGGAATCCAATTTCTAAAAGGAAATCTAATAGATACTACTCTTCTTGTTCTATCATTACGAATATATTCTTTAACTTTTTTTTCTATTATTTTTAAAACTTTTGGCACTAAATAAAAACAAATACAATTACAATTATAAAAATCAAAATCATCTCTTGAAAAATCATCAACAAAAAATTTTAAATATTCTCCTAAATTTTCTTTTTGTACTTTTTCATTACATTCTTTAATTAAATCTTCATTAATATCAATGCCTATTCCATAACAAGAAGTCATTTCATATGCTTTAAATAATATTCTTCCATCACCACAACCTAAATCTGTCAATTTATCATTTTGAGTAATATTTAATAATTCAATAACCCTTTTAGAAGTTGAATAAGTAGAAGTCACAAAAGGAACAAGTTGTTCCTTTGGTGCATCTGGTTCGTCAGGATATGGCATCCATTCTTCTTCTTTCATAATTATATAAATAAAATATATTATTTAATTTTTTTACGAACTTATATATATTTATTATTTTTTTTTTAAAAGTAATTATTAACTTTTAAAAATTTTGAGATATTAAAAATATATATTTAGAATTATTATATTTTTAAAATAGCAGTTATTTATTTAATACAATTTAATAAAAAATTATATCATATTATAATCAATAATGTCTGAAGAAAAATCTGAAAAAGTTAATGAAAAAGAAAATAATTCAAATAAAATTCCACATCCATTAGAAACAGAACAACTAATAATTGATAAAAAAAAAGAAGAACAATCACAAAAATTACAAAAGAAAAATTCACTTCTTTTTGATCAAAGAGATATATCCCCAATGAAATTATATTGTCATCTAAGTGGAAAATTAGAAATTTTTTTAATGATTTTAGGTTTTATAGGAAGTATAGGTTCAGGAGCATCAGGTCCATTAATTTCCCTTTTAAATGGTAGTACAGTAAATAATTTTAGATCTTCAACAATAGGAAGTACAGAAACTGATGAGAGATTTAAAGAAGAAATTGATAAAAAAGTAAGAACTTATCTAATAATGGGTGCTGCAATGTTCTTAGCTCATTTTTTAATGACTTTCATGTGGGCACTTTCAGCTTTGAGACAAATGCATCATTTAAAAGAAAAATATTTTGCTACTATTTTAAAACAAGAACAAGGTTGGTTTGATGAAAATAATGCATATGAATTTTCAACGAAAGTTCAAGCACAACTTGAACAAATTGAATTAGGAGTTGGTGATAAATTTGGTGTTGTTGTTCAATTAACTTCTCAAGTCATTTCTGGATTAATTGTATCTTTTATTACATCATGGAAATTATCTTTAGTTATGTTAGTAGTAACTCCTTTTACTGCTATTTCATTTATAATTATGATGAAAACTTTAAAAACTTCTATTATTTTATCAAGAAAAACTTATGAGAAAGCAGGAGGTGTGGCTGAGGAAATTTTATATAATATTAAAACAGTTTCAAGTTTTGTTAATTTTGATTTTGAAATGGAAAGATTTGGTGCATTAATTGATGAAGTTCATGGTTATAATGTTGATAAAGCTTATAAACTTGGAAGATCAGTTGGTGCAAGTATTGGTTTTAGTCATAGTAGTTTTGCTATTGCTATTTTATATGGAAAAAAATTAATAATTGATCAAGAAATTAGTTCTAGAACTGGTGATCCTTTTACTGTTGGTGATATACTTGTTGCTGTTTATTCTACTCTTTTAGCTATTATGTCTATTACTAATATTGCTCCTAATATTAAAATTATTCAAGAAAGTGCTTTGGCTTCTAGTGATTATTTTACTCTTTATGAAAGAGAACCTAAAATAAATTTAAGTGAATCTACACTTAAACCACCTAAAGATAAAATTTTAGGGAAAGTTGAATTTAAAAATGTTACTTTTATTTATCCTTCTGATAAAAATAAAAGAAAGATTTTAGATAATTTAAATATGACTTTTGAACCAGGGAAAAAAATTGCTTTAGTTGGAGAATCTGGATGTGGGAAAAGTACTATAGTAAATTTAATTGAAAGATTATATGAACCAACAGAAGGTTCAATTACAATTGATGGTATTGAAATTCATAAATATGATATTGAATATCTTCGAACAATAATTGGATATGTACAACAAGAACCTGTTTTATTTAATCAATCAATAAAGGATAATATTATTTTTGGAAGAGACAATATTATAAAAGAATTGGGAGATCCAACTACATTAATAAAGAATGCTTGTCATGATGCTCATGCTACAGAATTTATAAATAAAAATCCAGATAAATATAATTATATAGTTGGAATTAAAGGTAGTAAATTATCAGGAGGTCAAAAACAAAGAATTGCTATTGCAAGAGCAATATTATGTCAACCTAAAATTTTAATTTTAGATGAAGCCACAAGTGCTCTTGATAATAAATCAGAAAAAGAAGTTCAACTTGCATTAGATTCTATATCAAAAAAAAATATAACAACAATAATTATAGCACATAGATTAAGTACAATTCAAAATGCAGATTGTATATTTGCAATTAAAGAAGGAAATGTATGTGAAATTGGTACTCATGAGGAACTTCTTCAAGAAGATGGTTATTATGCAGGATTAGTAAAATCTCAATTAAGTGATAATGATAATAAAAATCAAAAAGAGT
>JAEEGK010022259.1_pt1 | contig 13330 bp, 10 predicted proteins | sample 8958771 | NCBI WGS metagenome assembly JAEEGK01 (sample SAMN16246547, study PRJNA631951) | gut metagenome | biome: gut microbiome; feature: rumen; material: SC-attached | host: Bos | place: Iran: Karaj | collected 2018-10 | reverse complement strand
TATATTAATCGCTGTCGGTCGGCATGTCGGAATTGGTAGACGAAGCAGACTCAAAATCTGCCGCGGGCGACTGTGTGTGGGTTCGAGTCCCACTGCCGGCAGGTAATGAAAAACAGGAGAGGGCATAAATGCCCGCTCCTGTTTTTTAGTGCCTGCCGGCACTATCCCGAACCCAAGGGTTCGTATCTCGGGGCACTGGGGAGTGCCCCTCGGTCGGCACAATACCGGCGTCCACCGGACGCCGTGTGCCCCACTGCCGGCGGCGGATCTCGATTAAAGCTAAAAATTTGTTGAGTTATTGAGTTTTATTAGCCAAAGAAACTTTGAAACAAACGATACAAACAGCTTTGGACTAATAAAATAGAAAAATCCGGTGTTTTATTAGCTGTTGGTTGTATTGATAGGCTGTTTGAACGGAGAAAAAGCTAAAAAAATGACAAAATCAAAGATTTTTTAGCCAGAGCTGAATCAAAAGATAAATCATAAGTCGATATTGGCTAAAAAGTGATGAAAATCCTTTGTTTTATTAGCTTCTGACAGCATTAAATCCTAATTATAGCTAACAAAATCCCCGGAAACTAGTACTTTGTTAGCCTTTTCGGAGATTTAGAGGGTATTTGGCAACTGAGTGGGCTAACAAAATCCTCGGAAATCAGCACTTTGTTAGCCTATTCGGAGATTTGGAGGGTGTTTGGCAAGTGAGGAGGCTAACAAAATCTTCGGAAATCATCACTTTGTTAGCCTATTCGGAGATTTGGAGGTTAGCTGGCAACTGAGGAGGCTAACAAAATCCTCAGAAACTAGTACTTTGTTAGCCGGCACCCGGAAGTGGGCGCAACTGAGGTAAATTGACTACACAAGTTTGAAAATTGAGTTTAAATTGACATAATTTGGGTGGTTTCACGGGGCGGGGGCAGGATATACTATGAAAGCATTTACAGGCTGTATTTTTAGGTGGTTTTGTAGTATTATAAATGTGTATGCGAGCATCTAAAAGGAGTGCCTTTGAACTGTAAGGAATTTGAAAGCCATATACCTGACTTCATAGATAAAAAGCTTGATTACAAGACTATGGAGGAGTTTCGTGAGCATTACGAATCCTGCAGTGAATGCCGCGAGGAACTTAGTATTCAATTCCTTGTATCCGTCGGAGTTCAGCATCTTGACAGCGATGATGATAATTTTGACCTGAGTTCCGAGCTTAAGAAGCGTCTTGCCAGCAATGATAAGAAGCTTGAAAGGCACAAAATCTACAAAGAATCGCAGAGATATGTCATCACACTTGGATGTATCCTTTTGGGATTACTTCTCATATGGCATCTCGGATAAGAGGAAATAGTGGCAGATAAGCTTGTTCTGATAGACGGACACAGCATAATAAACAGAGCATTTTACGGCGTTCCGGATCTTACCAATGCCGCAGGTGTTCATACAGGTGCCGTATACGGCTTTTTAAGCATCTTTTTTAAACTTCTTGATGAAGAAAAGCCTGATTACGTGGTTGTTGCTTTTGATGAGCATGCGCCCACTTTCAGACATAAGATATTTGCTGAGTATAAGGGGACCAGAAAGCCCATGCCCGAGGAACTTAAAACTCAGGTTCCTCTTCTCAGAAGCCTTCTGGATGCCATGGGTGTTGCTACACTTTCGATTCCCGGACTCGAAGCAGATGATATCATGGGTACCCTTGCCAAGAAGTCTCAGGCTGAGGGGATGAAAGTAAGTCTTGTATCCGGTGACAGGGACCTTCTTCAGATTGCGGATGAGAATATCCTTATAAGGATTCCCAAGACAAAATCCGGCAAGACTACCGTTGAAGACTACACTCCCGCAAGAGTTGAAGAAGAGTTCGGAGTTGATCCTCAGAAGTTCATTCAACTCAAAGCCCTCATGGGAGATTCATCCGATAACATTCCCGGTGTTCCCAAAGTAGGACCCAAAACCGCTGCTGAACTTATGCAGACCTATGGTTCGATTGACGGAATTTACGAACATCTTGATGAGATAAAAGGAAACTCAGTCAGAGAATCCTTAAGGGAACACAGAGATCTTGCGGATCTTTCACTTGTTCTTGCAACGATCGAGATAAATGCCGATATCACCTTAGATAAAGAAAAAGCCAAGAGGGGAGATTACTTTACTCCTGAAGCTTATGAGATCATCAAAGAACTTGGACTTAAATCTCTTTATTCCAGATTCGATGATGCTGCAAAATCATCCGCCTCGGCACCCGCTTCAGTTATTAAACGTCCTGAGGTTACTGTTCTTAACAGCGCTCTGGATTTAGCTAAGGTCATATATGATACAGATGCGGATATCTGTGGTCTTCAGTTTGTAATAGACGAAGGCAATGCTTTATCCGGTGCATTTGCTGTATCTGATAAGATTTATTACTACGCCGGAACCGATATAGAATGTGATGCTCTTAAAAGTTCCATACGCGTTCTGAGTTCAAAAAATACGGTTCTTTGTTTTACGGACATCAAGTCTCAGTATAGCGTTACGGGATACATTGATCCCGAAAAACTGTTTGATGCAGGTCTGGCTAATTACGTACTTGATCCGCTTTCGGCAGATCATGACATCGAAAATATTGCCAACGCTTATCTTGGATTTACGCCCCTTTCGGTAAAAGAAAGATTCGGCAAGATGAGCTTCAAGGAGAGCTTTTTTACCGCTCCCGATATTTTAAAAGAATACACATGTGACGGTGCCTTCATATCAATGGCTTCCCGTGCAAAGATCGTGGAAGAACTCGAAGCAACCGGCCAGATGAATGTATATGGGAAAATAGAACTACCCCTGTCCTATATTCTCTTCGATATGGAGAATCTGGGAATCCTGGTCAAGGCAGGTGAGCTTGAAGAGTACTCCGCAAGACTTTCCGGCAGGATCGATGAACTTGAAAAGAAGATCCATGAGGAATCCGGAGAACCTGACTTCAATATCAACTCACCCAAACAGCTCGGCGTGATCCTTTTTGAAAAGATGGGGTTATCCGGAGGCAAGAAAACTAAGACGGGTTATTCCACGTCTGCGGATGTACTTGAAAAACTTGCTCCCGAAGTTCCTTTTGTAAGAGATATTCTTGAATACAGAGGTCTTACAAAACTGAGATCGACCTATGCAGAAGGACTTAAAGGTTTCATCGGTACGGACGGAAGAATAAGATGCAAGTTCAATCAGATGGTTACGGCAACCGGCCGAATATCATCATCCGATCCCAACTTACAGAACATTCCCGTAAGAACAGAGCTGGGAAGGGAACTAAGAAAAGTATTTGTTCCCAGGGATGGTTTTCTTTTTACGGATGCGGATTATTCGCAGATTGAGTTAAGAGTTCTTGCTTCGCTCTCTAAAGATGAAGCACTTATTGAAAGCTACAGATCCGGTGAGGATATTCATAAGATAACCGCATCGAAAGTGTTCGGTGTTCCGCTTGAGGAAGTTACCGATACTCTTAGAAGAAATGCAAAAGCGGTCAATTTCGGTATAGTATACGGAATCTCTTCATTCGGACTTGGTGAAAATATAGGTATCAGCCGTAAAGAAGCGGGAGAATACATCAAGAAGTATTTTGAGACTTTTCCCGGACTTAAAAAGTATTTGGACGGTCTGGTTGAATCGGCTAAAGAGAAGGGATATTCCGAGACGTATTTCGGAAGACGAAGACCGATCCCCGAACTTAAAAATTCGAATTTTATGACCAGATCCTTCGGTGAAAGAGTAGCCATGAATGCACCGATTCAGGGTACTGCGGCCGATATAATAAAGCTGGCCATGATCTCTGTCTGGAAGACGTTAAGGGATAAAGGACTTGAGTCAAGACTTATATTACAGGTGCACGACGAATTATTAATAGAAGGACCGGAGCAGGAAGCTTCGGAAGTAAACAATATTTTAACCGAATGCATGGAGAAAGCGGCGGATCTTGCGGTTAAGCTGGAGATTTCAGTAGATACCGGAAGAAGCTGGTACGAGGCACACTAATGAAGATTATAGGTATTACGGGCGGAATCGGCGGAGGAAAGACTAGCATCCTCAATTTCATTTCTTCGCACTATATCGCGGAGATATATTATGCCGATGAAATAGCCAAAGAGCTTGAGCAACCCGGAACAATGACCTATGACAGACTCGTTGCTCTGTTTGGAAAAGAAATACTTACAGGCGGAGAGGGTTCTGAGATTGACAGAAGCAAATTTGCTCAGGTCATTTATTCGAATCCCGATAACCTTGAGAAGGTAGAAGAGATCGTCCATCCTTCGGTTCAGGAATATCTCATTGAAAAGATGAGAGGTGCGGCCAAGATGCACGAGACCGAACTCTTTTTCATAGAAGCCGCTCTCCTTATAGAAAAAGGATACAGCGATATCGTTGATGAGATGTGGTACATCTATTCGGATGATGAGACCAGGATCAAACGTCTTATGGAGTCCAGAGGTTACAGCCGCAAGAAGGCTCAGTCCATTATGGACAATCAGCTTTCCGATGCGGATTTCAGAAAACATTCTGACGTGATAATCGATAACAGCGGAGATCTTGATGCTGCATTTGCGCAGGTTAGAGCCCGTCTGGAGGGATTTACATGGGTGGAGTAAAAAGCCAGGGAAGTCTGGTTTTCGGACTTGATATCGGTACGAGGAGTATTGTCGGAACCGTCGGATATAAAGCGGATGACGGATTCCATGTCCTTGCCCAGGAGATCAAAGAGCATGAGTCCAGAGCCATGCTCGACGGACAGATACATGATATCGGCAAGGTAGGAAATACCATACTCGAGGTAAAAAAGAACCTTGAATCAAGACTCGGCAAAGAGCTTTGCGAAGTATGTATCGCAGCCGCAGGCCGAGTTCTTCGTACGGTTACGGTTAATGTAGCCGAAGATTTCGAATCCGAAAAAGAGATAACCGATGAGGACATTTACAATCTGTCTATGTCGGGTATCGAACAGGCTTATACGGAATTTCAGGCTCAGAATGATACTGACATGAAATTCTACTGCGTTGGTTATACTCCTGTAAGATATTATCTAAACGGTTACCAGATCGGTAATCTTGAGGGACATAAAGCTAAAAAGATCTCAGCGGATCTTATAGCCACTTTTCTTCCCGATGATGTTGTGGACGGTCTTTATAAGGCTGTTGAGCATGCGGGTCTTCACGTTGCAAACCTTACTCTCGAGCCTATTGCGGCTATTCAGGTTGCAATCCCCGATAAATTCAGACTTTTGAATCTTGCTCTTGTAGACGTCGGAGCAGGTACATCCGATATTTCGATTACCAAAGACGGAAGCATTATCGCTTACGGCATGATCCCTGTTGCCGGTGATTCGCTTACGGATGTCATAGTCCAGAAATGTCTGGTTGATTTTGATATGGCAGAGCATATCAAAAGAAGTCTCGGAACCGGTGAACCCGAAATTGAATTCACCGATATAATGGGACTTCCCCAGAAGATCAAGGCAGCAGAGATTACGGAAGCAATTGCTCCTTACATCGATGACATGACTTCCAAGGTTTCCGATGAGATCAAGAGATTAAACGGAGACAAACCTGTCAGCGCCGTATTCGTGGTAGGCGGCGGCGGAATGGTTCCCGGCTATACCGAGAAGCTTTCCGAGAGTCTCGGAATCTTAAAAGAGCGTGTTGCGATCAGAGGCGAAGATGTTATGAAAGAGATCATCTTCGAAGATAAGAACGCTCACAAGGATTCCCTCATGGTAACCCCTATAGGAATCTGCTTAAGCTTCTATGCACAGAGTAATAATTTTATCTTCGTTACTTTTAACGGAGAGAGATTGAAATTGTACGATAACGGACATCTTTCTGTTTCGGATGCAGCTCTTCAGGTAGCTTTCCCCAATGAGGATCTGTTCCCGAAGCGTGGAAAAGCCATTACATTCAGCATTGGCGGTAAATCAAGGATCGTCAGAGGAACGGAAGGCGAGTCTTCTCAGATCCTTATCAATGATGAACCTGCCGATCTTTATACCCAGATCCACAGCGGAGATATTATTGAGGTTAAGGCTTCGACTCCCGGAAGCGATGCTGCATTTAAACTCGGTGATCTTCCGGAACTCAGGACTCCCATTAAGATCAACGTTAATGGTAAGATCTTTGAATTTCCCAAGAAGGCTCTTGTTAACGGACAGCTTCAGGAGACTTTTTATGAGATCAAAGACGGGGATGATATTAAGGTCAACAATTTCTACACCGTTGAACAGATCACGGAATTCCTCGATACGCCTGCTGCCGGAGACATCAAAGTAAACCAGACGCCCGCTGTTTTAAAGACCAAGGTGTATGAAGACTTTACTTTGGATTATACTATCGGAGGTCATTCTCATAAGTCTTCCAAAACAGAGAAGACTTCGGAGAAGAAATCCGAAAAAGTTCAGAAGATTCAGGAATCTGTAGAAATCCCCTCAGAGACTACCGTCGAAATGTCAGAGCATGAGAATGCAGAGGCAGGTGAAAATGTCAGAAATTCGGGCGGGGTTTCTTTTGCGGATCTTCCCGATGACGACGGAACCGCAGCTGAGATGAAAGAGAAAATGGCAGAAATGGCCGGCTCCGAAGAAGAAAAGTCTGAGGAAGTAAAAACTGCAGGCCCTGATCTGACCACCACCGTAAATGTTAATGCCAACGGACGTATGCTTACCCTTACCGGAAAAGAAAGCTATGTTTATGTTGACGTATTCGATAAATTGAATTTTGACTTGAAGGCAGGAAACGGCCGTAAGATCATCACCAAGCTTAACGGCAAGAATGCCCAGTATCTCGAGCCTATCAAAGACGGAGATGTAATCGAAGTCAGATGGGAGGAGAAATAAATGAGGATGTGTCCTCTGGCCAGCGGTTCATCGGGTAACTGTATTTACATTGGTTCGTCCGACACTCATTTGCTGGTTGATATAGGAGTAAGCGGTAAGAAAGCCGAAGCAGGACTTAATTCTATCGGACTTACAGGCAAAGATATAAACGGGATCCTTATAACACATGAGCATTCGGATCATATTCAGGGGCTCGGTGTCTTTTCCAGGAAATACGGTATTCCAATGTATGCAACCTGGGCTACCATCGAAGCGATCGGATCCATCAAGTCTCTGGGAAATATCGATTCATCACTCTTTAAGATCGTAAGGCCTAATGAAGTATTTCAGGTCGGAGATATTACCGTAAATCCCATGCATATATCCCACGATGCCGCAGATCCAGTTGCATACAGATTTTCAAACGGCGGTAAGAATATGGCGGTATGCACGGACCTCGGTTGTTATAATGATTATACGATCGATTGTCTTACGGGGATGGATGCCATGGTTCTGGAAGCCAATCACGATATAAGGATGCTTGAGCAGGGGCCTTACCCTTATCCTTTGAAAAGAAGGATTCTAGGGGAATTGGGTCATCTGTCCAACGAAGCTTCGGGCAGACTGCTTGCATCAGTTTTGAATGACACCATCAGGAAGATCTTTCTCGGTCATCTTTCCCTCGAGAACAATTATCCCGATCTTGCATTTGAATCCGTCAGAATGGAGATCACAATGGGAGACAATCCCTACAGAGCTTCGGATTTTGACATCAGCGTAGCAAAACGAGATGTACCTTCAGAGTGCATTGAAGTATAAAGGAGTTATCATTATGGAAAAAGTAATCATCACTGTAGTAGGCAAGGACACTGTAGGAATCATTGCAAAGACCTGCACTTTCCTTTCAAATGAGAACGTTAATATCCTCGATATTTCACAGACCATCGTTTCCGGTTATTTCAATATGATGATGGTAGTTGATATCTCCGGAGCAGCAGGTTCTTTTGAAAAGATCTCCGGCGGACTTGAAGAACTCGGAAAGAGCATCGGCGTTTCGATCAAATGTCAGAAGGAAGAAATCTTCGACATGATGCACCGCATATAATACAGGATCACAATTCAAAGATGCGATTAATGCTTGCATTAAAGAGCATCTTTGGATATGTGATCCGCCCGCGTGCACGAACAAGATTGTTTTTCGGAGAAAAACAAAAGATTGTGAGTGCAGGCGAGTGTTGCGAGAGTTGTGAAACAACGAAGCAACACGTATTATAAAATATATAGGAGTTTAGTTATGATAAACAGAATGGAAGTTTCCGAAACGAATGAAATGATCGAGAAGGAAAATCTTGATGTCCGTACCATCACAATGGGCATCAGCCTTCTTGACTGTATCGATTCGGATATAGATAAAACATGTGATAAGGTTTATGACAAGATCACAAAGAGCGCCAAGGATCTTGTTAAGACGGGAGAGGAGATCTCCGGTGAATTCGGTATTCCCATTGTTAATAAGAGAATTTCCGTAACTCCCATTTCTCTTATCGGTGCCGCAAGTGCAAAGTCGGAAGCTGATTTTGTGAAGCTTGCAAAGAGTCTTGATAAGGCTGCAAAAGAAGTCGGTGTTAACTTCCTCGGAGGTTTTTCCGCTCTTGTAAGCAAAGGAAGCACCACAGCTGATGAGCTGTTGATGAAATCCATTCCCGAAGCGCTTGCTTCAACAGATTTTGTTTGTTCATCGGTTAATCTTGGTTCTACCAGAACCGGTATCAATATGAACGCTGTCCGCCTTATGGGTGAGACTATTCATAAGACCGCAGAACTTACTGCTGACCGGGATTCACTCGGCTGTGCCAAGCTTGTAGTTTTCTGCAACGCTCCCGATGATAACCCCTTCATGGCTGGCGCTTTCCATGGTGTTACCGAAGCCGACCGTATTATCAATGTCGGTGTAAGCGGTCCCGGTGTTGTTAAATATGCTCTTGAGAAAGTTCGCGGAGAGTCATTCGAGGTTCTCTGTGAGACCATCAAGAAGACCGCTTTCAAAGTTACAAGAGTTGGTCAGCTTGTAGCAAGAGAAGCATCAGCAAAGCTCGGTGTTCCCTTTGGAATCGTTGACCTTTCACTTGCGCCTACTCCTGCCATCGGAGATTCGGTTGCGGATATTCTTTGCGAGATCGGACTTGAGAAAGCCGGTGCTCCCGGAACCACCGCAGCACTTGCGCTTCTTAATGACCAGGTTAAGAAGGGCGGAGTTATGGCTTCTTCTTATGTAGGCGGACTTTCCGGTGCATTTATTCCCGTATCCGAAGATCAGGGTATGATCGATGCTGCTTCATGCGGAGCACTTACTCTCGAGAAACTTGAAGCAATGACCTGTGTATGTTCCGTAGGACTTGATATGATCGCTGTTCCCGGAGACACCACTCCCGCAACCATTTCCGGAATCATTGCGGACGAGATGGCAATCGGAATGGTTAATGCAAAGACCACCGCAGTTCGTCTCATTCCCGTTATAGGAAAGACTGTAGGTGATAAAGTTGAATTCGGAGGACTTCTCGGATGGGCACCTGTTATGCCTGTTAACAAATATTCCTGCGAAGCATTCATTAACAGAGAGGGAAGAATTCCCGCACCTATTCACTCATTCAAGAATTAAATGAGACAATGGGGACGGTTCTTTCTGACTCATTTTTTATCTATTTGACTATAAGACTATAGTCTATAAAAATGAGTCAGAAAGAACCGTCCCCATTGACTTAAGTTACCATGTTTCACACAACTACTATGGGCCTCGACAGATCCGGTTTTACAACACTGCCGGACTTCATGGTCTGCACCGCAAAATAAAGATCCTCGATCCTTGATTCATTTCTGAAGATTTTCATCGGTTCCGAATAGAGACTGTTCGCAGCATCGTTGTAGCCGCACAGTACGGGAACCGATGCCTTTGTCTTGATCTCTGAGAGAAGTTCCTCAGATTCTTTTCTGAATCCCAGAACTCTGATGTATGGAATCGTTCCGGTATAATCCGTATCAGCTATATAATCTTTAGTTATATCAAGCAGGATGTGGAAGAGAGCCCTGCTTATTCTTGTATAAGTCATATTTTTGGTCTTGAGAAGATCACTGAACTGAGTAAATGAAGTGAACTTTTCAAGATTGTTGGATATTCGGTCCGACAATTCATCCGACACATCAAGATATTTGGTATAACCCTGTTCTCTTTCCGACAGAAGTTTGTAAATGAGCATTCCGGAGAAATCATTCTCATCTACAGTCATATTTTTCTTAACTGCATCTTTAAGGCGTTTGAATGATTCTTTGGGCATATAAGCTTTGAGGTTATCAATCTCGGAACCGTATCCGACTGCTTCCCTGATAGCTTTTGCGGATATACCCGGCTGACCCGGTGCGTAAGGATCGTTGTAACCGGCACCGACTCTTTTCATTGTAACCGGCTTGATGGCAGAGTCTGTTGAGATAAGACATTTCAGATATTCGATCGCCAGTATGTTATTGGGGGACGAAACAAGTTCCGACAGGTCTGTCATTTCAGGGTAGTAATCAATAAGTGCTTTAGCTCTTGCGGCAGGGAAAGCATTACCTGCCTTCAGATATTTCTGCAGGAGTTTCTTGTATTTATTCGGTTCTTCAACAAGTAAAGATGCAATCTTGTTCAGGCTTTCGAGAGTACCCGCTTCGCTTCCGAAGGAAAGGAAATTGATAAGCCCTGTATTTTCAAAAAGTGAAATGGCTCCCTTGGCATAGTATTCGGCAGATGAAAGAGAGTATACGGGGGGAATCTGTATTACAAGATCCGCGCCTTCCGCAAGTGCGCTCGCAGCTCTCGCATATTTATCGATCATGGCGGGAGCACCTCTTTGTACGAAGTTGCCGCTCATGGCAACTACGATGTAATCTGCACCCGTAAGCTTTTTTGTTTCTTCTACGTGATAATTATGACCAGTGTGAAACGGATTATATTCCGCAATGATGCCCGCTGTTTTCATTAAATTCTCCTGATGGATGGATCTTTTTGATTCTGTTATCAAAAAAAGTCTGCTAAAAAATTAACAAATTTAGCGTGGATTGTATGTGAAATAATACAAGAAAATGATGGACGATTTCTTGTCCGCGATATCTTAATACAGTATAATATATCTGCTTGTTTATGGCAAAAAAAACATCAATCATTCTGCGCATGGCGCATCTAATTTAAGGAGTCTTTATGGCATATATTGATCAGATCAAAGAAAGAGCAAAGATCGATAAGAAGACGATCGTACTTCCCGAAAGCAATGACAAGAGAACTCTTCTTGCAGCTGCCGAGATCATCAAAGAAGGCATCGCAAATATCATCATGGTTGGTAACGAAGAAAAGATCCGTGACGGCGCAGGATGGCTCGAAGTCGATCTTGATGAAGTTACTGTTATTGATCCCGATACAACACCCAAGATGGAAGAGTACATCAATCTTCTGTATGAGACCCGTAAGTCAAAAGGCATGACTCTTGAAAAGGCTTCCGAGATCCTTCACAAGGATTATCTTACTTTCGGAATCATGATGGTTAAAAATAATGATGCCGACGGTATGGTTGCAGGTGCATGTCATTCAACCGCAGATACATTAAGACCTGCACTTCAGATCTTAAAGACCGCGCCCGGAGTAAAACTTGTTTCCGCTTTCTTCATCGTTGATACAGTATTTAAAGATATGGGTGAGAACGGTGCGTTTGTATTTGCCGACTGCGGACTTAATCAGGATCCCGGTCCCGAGGATCTTGCTGCGATCGCTGATTCTTCCGCAAAGAGCTTTAAACAGCTTGTAGGTCCCAAGCCTGTTATCGCAATGCTCAGCCACTCCACCAAGGGTTCCGCTAAGCATGCGCTTGTAGATAAAGTCGTAGAAGCAACCAAGATTGCCAGGGAGCAGTATCCTCATCTTGTAATTGACGGAGAACTTCAGACAGATGCCGCACTTGTTCCTCATGTTGCCAAGAACAAGGCTCCCGGCTCACCTGTTGCAGGTAAGGCGAACGTTCTTATCTTCCCCAATCTTGATGCAGGTAATATCGGATATAAGCTTGTTCAGCGTCTCGGCGGAGCAGAGGCATATGGCCCCATGCTTCAGGGTATTGCAAAGCCCGTTAACGATCTTTCCCGCGGATGCTCATGGGAAGATATCGTAGGCGTAGTTGCACTCACCGCCGTTCAGGCTCAGATTTCTCAGTAATATATCAGGAGATAAAAGATCATGAAAATATTAGTAATTAACTGTGGTTCTTCATCACTTAAGTATCAGCTTATCGACTCCGAGACTGAAGAGTGGCTTGCAAAAGGTCTTTGCGAGAGAATCGGAATCGACGGACGTATCGTCTATACTCCCGCAGGCGGAGAAAAAGAGATCAAAGAATCTCCCATGCCCGATCATACCAATGCCATCAAACTCGTTCTTGAATATCTTACCAATGATAAGACCGGTGTTCTTAAGAGCCTCGATGAGATCGGTGCCGTAGGACACAGGATCGTTCACGGAGGAGAGAAGTTTGCTTCTTCCGTTGTTATTAATGACGAAGTTATCAAAGCAATCGAAGAGTGTAACGATCTTGCACCTCTTCATAATCCCGCAAACCTTATCGGAGTTAATTCGTGCAAGGAACTTATGCCGAACGTTCCGATGGTCGCTGTGTTTGATACCGCGTTCCATCAGACTATGCCGCCCAAGGCATTCCTTTACGGCATACCTTATGAATACTACAAGAAATACAAAGTCCGCAGATACGGATTCCACGGAACGAGCCATGAGTATGTTGCAAACAGGACCGCGGAATTTCTCGGAAAAGATATAAAGGACATGAAGATCATCGTATGCCATCTCGGAAACGGAGCTTCGATAAGCGCGGTCAAAAACGGCAAATGTGTTGATACATCAATGGGACTGACTCCTCTTGAGGGACTGATCATGGGTACGAGGAGCGGAGATCTTGATCCCGCGATACTCGAGTTCATCTCGCAAAAAGAGAATCTTTCATTCAAGGAAATGCTTACGATACTTAACAAGAAATCAGGTGTGCTCGGATTGTCCGACGGCGTATCAAGTGATTTTCGCGACCTCGGGGAAGCGGCCGGTTCGGGAGACAAGCAGGCTGCGGTTGCTCTCGAGACATATGCGTATCATGTTGCCAAGTACATAGGTGCTTATGTTGCGGCAATGAACGGAGTCGATGCCATCACTTTTACGGCAGGTGTCGGTGAGAACAACATCTCGGCCAGAGAACAGATATGCTCATATCTGACATACCTGGGAACCGAGCTTGATACAAAGAAAAATGAGGTAAGGGGCGAGGAGATCATCATCTCAAAAGACGGATCGAAAGTCCCGATCCTTGTCATACCCACGGATGAAGAGATGTCTATCGCGAGACAGACGGTGGCTCTTGTATGCTGATATCCCTTCCGGAAAAAGTTAAGACCGTGATCGGGAAATTGCAGGATAACGGATTTGAAGCTTAT